>Ga0068714_10000952_pt1 | contig 46881 bp, 42 predicted proteins | sample MTBNYHSulfiMetaG_FD_62988 | JGI IMG/M metagenome (GOLD analysis project Ga0068714, IMG submission 62988) | Enrichment culture microbial communities from rom New York Harbor, USA that are MTBE-degrading - MTBE-NYH (New York Harbor Sulfidogenic)... | ecosystem: Environmental > Aquatic > Marine >... | reverse complement strand
TCCCTTACTCGCGGGATCTCTTCGTGGTTCAGCCCGACCCGGGAAAACCACTGTCCCTTCCCGTCCTTTCTCCTGATTTCGGCTTCAGCGGGGTGCGGATCCATCATCCCGAGGCGGGCGATTGGAAGGAGGAGGTAGCTGTTTTTCAGGGGGCCAGTTACTTTCGCATGAAAGGCAAGGGCATGGACTACGGCCTGTCCGCCCGGGGGTTGGCGATCGATACGACAACAGGCTCGGAGGAGTTCCCGGTATTCGAGGAGATATGGGTTTGCCGGCCGGGCGAGGGAGACAAACAAGTGACGGTGCTGGCTCTTCTAAACGGTCCGGGCTGCGCGGGCGCCTACTCCTTCGACATAGAGCCGGGAGAGACCACGGTTGCGTCGGTGCGGGCCAAGGTGTTCTTCAGACACGGGGTAAAGAAAGTGGGGCTTGCCCCCCTGACCAGCATGTTCTGGTACGGTGAAAACACCTTTCGCCGGCCCCCGGAATTCCGGCCCGAGGTCCACGACTCGGACGGCCTGTTCATGCTCTCATCGGATGGAGTGCGGCTGTGGAGACCTCTTCAGTCGCTGAAACAGCACCTCGTAAATCACTATAATCTTGAATTTCCAAAGGGTTTCGGGCTTCTTCAAAGAGACCGTTCCTTCACCAGCTACCGCGACCTCGAAGCAAAATACTATCTCAGGCCCAGTCTCTGGGTGGAGCCTCGGGGCGACTGGGGCAAAGGGGAAGTGGTGCTCTGGCAGATTCCCACGACCACCGAGGTGGACGACAACATCGTCGCTTTCTGGTCTCCCGAAAACCCCCCTAAGGCAGGAGACGTCCTGGATTTCTCTTACCGGCTGTACTGGAGCACGGCGGAGCCGCAGGGCGTGAAAGAGGGGCGCGTTTTTTCGACCCATCTTCTCCCACTTTACGGCCGTGACGATCTGTACCGGTTCCTGATCGATTTCACCGCGCCGAAGTCGGAAACCGGACTGAGAAAAGACAGCGCTCCCCCGCGCCACATCATCAGCGTCGCATCCAACGGAACACTCCTGGAAAATTACGTCAAACCCAATCCCGAGGAGCAGACGTGGCGCCTCGTTTTCGCTGTTCGCCTCGCCGACCCCGGAAAACCGACCGACCTAGAGTGTTATCTTGAAGACGAGCATGGTCGGAGGACCGAGAAATGGCTCTACACCATGGTCCCGCAGTAGGCTTTCCTCCTTGACACTCATCGCCTCTTTCTCCTATCTTCGTCAATTATCTTTGAGTCAACGAATGCGTTGCGGTGAAAAAGGTCTGCGCGGGGAAGACGGGATGGACATGGAAAACGGCCTGACAATGGAGGAACTGCTTTCGTGCGTGCAGCTCGGCAAGAGCCTGACCGCGGAACTCGATCCCGAGCATCTCTTCGGAAAAATCCTGGAGAAAGTTTCCGAACTCTTGCCCGCGGAGAACTGGTCCCTTCTTCTGCTGGACGATGAGACGAAGGAACTTCGATTCGCGCTGAGCGTGGATTTGCCGCACGAACTCATGAAGGGTGTGAGCCTTCGCATGGGAGAAGGGGTGGCGGGAAGGGCCGCTATGGAACAGAGGCCGATAGTTGTGATCGACGCGGGGCAGTGCGAGTTTTTCTCGAATCGGGTGGACAACCTTTCGGGCACCCTCACCAGGTCGATCATCTGTGTTCCCCTGGTCTTCGGGGGAAGAAGCCTGGGCGTCATCGAGGTCATCAACCCCCGAAATCCGGAAAGAAATCATCTGCCCCTTCTTTCCGTCATAGCCGATTACGCGGCGATTGCGGTGGAAAACATGAAGCGTTACCGGCGCATCCGGAACATGGCCATCCGGGATGACCTGACAGGCCTTTACAACACTCGCCATCTCTATGCTTCCCTTTCCGATCTTGTGGCGCGAAAGGACCATCCCTTTTCCCTGATCTTCATGGACATGGATAACTTCAAGAGGATAGTGGACACTTACGGCCATCTCAGAGGAAGCCAGGCGCTTCAGGAGGTGGCAGGCACCATTCGTGCCTGCCTCGAGGAACCGGCCTTCGGTGTGGCCTACGGCGGTGATGAATTCGTGGCGGTTCTCCAGGGTTATAACAAAGAGCGGGCCCTGGGCAAGGCCGAAGAGATTCGACAGCTGATGCGTGGAACATTGTACCTGGCCGACTACGGCCATGAGGTGAGACTCAAGGCAAGCTTCGGAATTGCCACCTGTCCCGACGACGCCGACAGCGTGGGCGGTCTCATGGCTCTGGCGGACAGAGCCATGTTCCGGGTCAAGGAAATGGGAAAAGACGCAGTGTGTTCCGCCTAGCGCGGACAAGCGCGGGGGGACATGAACCTTCTTAATAGGGGAGAGGAGCCCATGAAAATATTCATTGACAGTGCCGATGTGGACGAGATTCAGCAGGGGTACGCTTGGGGCGTTGTGGACGGGGTGACCACCAACCCCAGCCTTCTGAAAAAAGCGGTCGAAAAGCGGGTGAAAACCGGAGAAAGGCTGGATCTCAAAGAATATATCACCCGCATTTTGGAAGTGGCCAAGGGGACGCCCGTCAGTCTGGAGGTGACCGAGTTCACGGCGGACAAGATGATCGAGCAGGCGAAGCGGCTTTACGCTGTCTTTAATCCGGTGGCATCCAATGTGTATGTCAAGATTCCCGTAAACCCGGCCTTCAAGAACTCGGACACCACCCATTTCGACGGAATCCGGGCCATCCGGGAACTCACGGGCGCAGGGATTCCCGTGAACACCACCCTGATTTTCACCCCCGAACAGGCCCTGCTCGCCGCCAAAGCGGGGGCAAAGTTTCTCAGTCCCTTCGCAGGAAGGATAGACGACGACCTGCGGGGACGGAGCGGCATGAAGTTCGACAAGAGCGACTACTACCCGGCCTCGGGCATGACGGTAGACGGCAGGGCGGTGGACGACAACGGGGTGGTTTCAGGCGTCGATCTCGTGGAGCAGTGCGTGGAGATCGTCAACATCTACGGGTTCGAAGCCGAGGTGCTGGCCGCATCGCTCAGAAACCCTAGACAGGTCAGGGAGGCGGCGCTTGTGGGAGCTCACATAGCCACCCTTCCTTTCGGGGTGATCAAGGACATGCTCAAGCATCACAAGACCTATGAGGGAATGGAGCTCTTTACGGCAGACATCGTGCCGGAGTACGAAGAGATAAGATAAAGCGCACGGCGCAGGGTTGACCGGATCAAGAGGATTTGGAGATCAAACCATGAGCCTTGCGCCCTGTGTCTTGTGCCTATTGTTATTCCTTCCGGTAGAGAGCGAGAATGCCTCCCAGGGGTTCGTCGGGAGTGAGGAGACGAAAGCCTTCGAAGCGGGGAAGGATTCTCTCCAGTCCGTAGACCATGAAGAGAGCGCCTTTCTTCCCTTTGCTGCTGACGAGTTCTGCGAACTCCTCGTGCATGGTGAGGTACGTGTAGAAGAGGTCGAAGCCACCCAGACTCAGGCCCGTCTCCTGGTGGACCCTTTCGTGCAGGACCGGATCCAGAGTGTCTCCCCGGAAAAGAAAGATATTCTCAGGAGGAGGGGGAAAGCCTTCCTCCTGCAGCGTCTCGTCCAATTCCCGCCGCAAGCCCCAGTAATCTTCAAGGATCCAATCGTCCAGTTCAATCCCCACGCTTTTCGCCGTCAGATAGCTTAGCAGCACGTTGACCCTTCCGTCGGCGCAGCCCATGTCGAGAAAAGTGGACGCCCCGGGCACCAGGAACCCTTCACGTATCATGACGGAAAGGCACCCAACCAGTCTTGCCAGGTCACTGGACCTTCGGAACCCGAGGAACCCGCTGTCACCCACCTTTCTTCTGTCATAAAAGCGCGCGATTCCGGAGAGTATCTCCATCGTCCTATCGTGGTTCATGGCCAGGGTCCGGCGAGTTTTGTCTTGATGCGCTCCAGAAGGACGAAGACGAGATGCAGTTCAATTCCTTCCATTTCACGGAGGGCGGCGATCTTTTCCGGAGAGACGAGGGAGGTGATCTTATTGCACAGGAAATTGACGCAGAGCACGTGGCGGGCGAGGAGGCCGCAGCCCTTGTCAGACAAAAAGAAGCAGCTCAGCGGGTCATGCCTTGTTTGGGGGATGGGGGCGCCCATGAGAAGGTTCAGAAGCAGAAGGGTGGGGCGGAAGTGCTTTTCGATGCCGGCGCCGCAGCATGAGCCCCCCTCCTCAATTTCACAGGTTCTGCACAGATCGGAGATCCCGGCTTCCGACATTGCTTGCCGGGACCTTCGGATTGCCTGCCGCAACAGCGAGATGGGTCGGCTGACCTGTTCGTCATCGAGGAGATCGCGCTCCCTCCGGTCCAGGATATCCCTTGCCCACAGGATCTTTTGTTCTACGGGGCTTTCGAGGGATGGCTCGCTAAGATCCATCTGCCCTATTTCTTCTTTCCCTTCTTTTCGGCCCCGCTTTTTTTCTCTTCTTCCGCGAATTCCTTGAGCCCTTCGGCCAGGTCCTTCAATTTCTCGTTTACAAGGGCGTTGATCGTCCCTTTAGGATACGTGCCGTCGGGTTTCATTTCTCCTGCCGCTTTGCCGGTTAGGATCTCGATTCCTTCGTTAATAGTCCTGACGGCATAGAGATGGAATTTCCCCTTTTTGACCGCGTCGATGACGTCCTTTCGAAGCATCAGGTCCTGCACGTTGCTTTCCGGAATCATCACTCCTTGATTTCCGGTGAGCCCTTTAACGCGGCAGCAGTCGTAGAATCCCTCGATCTTCTGATTAACCCCCCCTATGGCCTGGACCTCTCCTTTTTGATTCACCGATCCGGTGACGGCGATGTACTGACGGATGGGGACGCCTGAAAGGCTCGACAAGAGCGCGTAGAGCTCGGTGGAGGATGCGCTGTCGCCGTCCACACCGCTGTAAGACTGTTCGAAAGCGATGCTGGCGCTCATGGAAAGGGGCTTGTCCTGGGCGTACTTCATTCGAAGATACCCGCTAAGGATGAGCATGCCCTTGTTGTGGGTGCTGCCGGACAGTTCAGCCTCCCGTTCAATGTTAATGATACCCGCGCGGCCCATGGAAGTGGACGCGGTTATCCGAGAGGGCTTGCCGAACATGTAGTCACCCAGACTGTAAACCGCAAGGCCGTTGACCTGACCGACTACTTCACCGTCGACGTCGATGAGGAGCGTTCCTCGATCTATCATTTCCTGGATTTTCTCTTCGATCAGATTCGACCTGTAGATGCGGGTTTCGATGGCCTTGTCTACGTGCCGCTCCTCGATTACATTCTTGCGGTCCTCGCCGGCCCAGTAGTCCGCCTCCCGAACCAGGTCGGTCAGAATGGGAAAACTGGTGGATATCTTTTCCTGCCTGCCGGTCATACGGACCGCTTCCTCAACGAGTGCGGCCACGGCGCTGCTGTCGAGCGGTTTGAGCTTGTCCTCATCGGTCTTTCTCTTGATGAACTCGCAAAAGCGACGAACGGACTCGTCGTTCTTGTTCATGGAGGTATCGAAGTCCGCCCTCACCTTGAAGATCTTCTTCACGTCTTCGTCGTAGAAATGAAGCAGGTAGTAGAGATACTCATCGGAAATGACCACCACCTTGATGTCCATGTCTATAGGTTCGGGTTTCAAGCCCGTGGTGGTGAAAAGGTAGAAAGGATCGTAAGTCTGGATTTCCATTTTCTTGGTTTTCAGAGCTCTCTTGAGGGCGGGCCAGACGCCGGGTTCGATAAGCGCGTCAAGGAGGTTAAGGACGAGATAGCCGCCGTTCGCCTTGACAATCGAACCGGCCTTGATCTTGCTGAAATCCGTCCTCCACACCCCGGAACGATCCACGATTCTTTCGATGCTGCCGAAGAGATTCCTGTAAGTAGGGTAGGACTCGATCATGAGAGGCGGACCTTTCTGCTCCGCGTTGTCGACCAGGAGGTTGACCTGGTAAGGCTGGAAAGAATCGCCCTCGGGCATTGCGAGGGGCAGCCCTGGAATGGCTTGCTGCACTTGACTCCCGAAAATCTGCATGTGATCGGCCATGTCCTCGAGCATATCGGTGAAGAATTTGTCGATTTCCTTCTGCTTGTATTTTTCCCGGACGGGTACCGCGAGATCGGTGGCCATCTTCATGAACATCAGACGGTCCATTTTCTCGATCGTTTCCTGGACTTCTTTCTGGAGATCCCTCAGCTCGAGAAAGATCTGGTCAATCTCCTCTCTCAGTTTCCTTTGTTTTTCTTTCAAGACTTCATATTCATCCCTAGGAAACCGGCCTTTTTCCACCATCGCTTCGAGCTGGTCGATATGGGTGGGATTCCCGTCCACGAGGGGCATCACTTCCGGCCTCTTGATCTGTCCGATCTGAATGTCGACAAGTGCGAATCCCTCTTCTCTAACCTTTTTGTCCAGATCCTTGAAAAAGGTCTTGCCCTTGTTTTCGTACTCTACCATGATCTCTTTCTTGCGGTTGAGATACTCCTGGCTTTCAAAAAGCTGGGGAACCCGTTTCTTCAAGGTGTCTACGAAATCGCGCACGTCCCGCTTGAACTTTCCGCCCATCCCCGCTTTCAGATGAAGCAGTACAGGGGCTTCCGGATTCTTGAAATTGTTCACGTAGCACAGGTCGTCTGGAACCCTGCCGTCCTTCTTCGATATCTCCTCCAGAAGTCTCTTTGCGGTCGTCGTTCTTCCCGTGTTCGAAACGCCGGTAACGAACACATTGTATCCGGGCTTGTTCATGCCCATTCCGAATCTGAAAGCTTCGACCCCGCGGTCCTGGCCGATGATATCTTTGAGCGGCTCCAGTTCGTCGGTTGTAGCAAAGGGGAGGGTTGCCGGATCGATTTTCCAGCGAAGTTTTTCGACCGGGATTTTCTTGTCTGACTTCTTTGCGGGCATGGACGGAACCTCCTGATAATCGCTGTAGGGAGAAGTTGAAAAAAAAGAAGGAAAGAAGACCCTCGAGTCGAGGCGATCATCTGACCTTGATTCTTATTTCCCGAGGGGGCTTGGATTTGCACTTGGGCATGAGTATGCTCAGCAATCCGTCTTTGTAAGTGGCCTTCACATCTTCGATCTCGACCTTGCAGGGCAGTTGAATGGTGCGGGTGAAGCAGCCGATTCCGGTCTCCGTGGTCCGATACCCCTCTTCGTTCGTCACTGTTTCCTGCCGCACCTCTCCTTTCAATGTCAGCCTGTCGTCGGAAATCGAAATATCCAAGTCGTCGGGTCTCAGGCCCTGGATTTCGGCGCGGAGGATGAGGGCGTCCTCGGTCTCGGAGAACTCAAAAAAGGGCTCTTCACCGAAAGGTTTGGGAAAGACGGGAAGGCAGAAATCGTCCCAGAATCTAGAAAGAAGACGATTCATGTCTCTCTTGAGCCGGTCGATCTCCTGGTTCTTCCAAATGATCAGGCCTGGCATGATTCTACCTCCTTCGTGGATTATAAAAATTCATAATAGAATGCGGCCTACTGGGATGCAAGCGGAATCCGCGATTTTCATTTGCGATTTTGGATCTGGGACTTTAGATTTTCCTCCTGTTCTACCTCTTTTCTCTGATTTATGCCCTCCTCCGGTTTGCTTCGTCAGGCTTTTCTCGGATTTCGGCTAAAGAATTGCGGTTCAAAATAAATGGCCTATTTCTCCTTGACAAATCGGCTCAGGAGGAAGTAAAGTGTCACGAAGTGCGGTTAAGTGGCATAAAGTGTCAACCAAGGTCATGTTTAGAGGCAGATCAAGACATACGCTGGATGAAAAAGGGCGGCTTGCCATTCCTACACGCTTCCGGGAAGTCCTGAAGGCGAAGGCTGACGGTTGTCTGGTTCTGACAAACCATTTTAGCTGCCTGTGGGCTTTCGGCCGGGACGATTGGACGGTGATCGAAGAAGAGGCGGCAAAACTGCCCAAGCTGGATGCGAAGGTGCATACCTATCTTCGCTATTTCATCTCCGGAGCGCAGCAGTGCTTCATAAAACAGGGGAGAATTACTATTCCCCCCGATTTGCGGGAAATATGCAACTTGAAAAAGGAGGTCGTTCTCGTAGGCGGCCTGAAGTTCTTTGAAATCTGGGACAAAGAAAAATGGGAAGAGGAATTTGAGAAGGCCAAGAAAGATTTTCCGGAAGTCAGTCAGTCTCTTTCCGGGCTGGGCATCTGAGGTTGACGGCATTGCCTCATCTTCACCAGCCCGTGATGGTTCGCGAGGTTGTGGAAAAACTGGTCACGTTCGCTGACGGCGTTTACGCGGACGGTACGGTGGGGACCGGTGGACACAGCCGAGCCATTTGCGAAAAGATATCTCCACAGGGCCTGCTCATCGGGTTGGACCGGGATGAAGAATCTCTCCGGATTTCAAGGGAAAGGCTTTCTTGCCCGGGGAGAAGAGTCAATCTTTTCAAGGCGAGCTACGCGCAGATTGATCGGATACTCAATAGACTGGGCATCGAAAAGGTGAACGGAGTTCTCCTGGACCTGGGGATGTCAACCTACCAACTTGAGGGGTCCGGGAGGGGGTTCAGCTTCATCCGGAATGAACCTCTCGACATGCGGATGGACCTGGATGAGGAGGTTACGGCCCGGCAATTGGTCAACAGCCTTCCGGCCGGGGAACTCGAAAGACTGTTGAGGTCCTACGGTGAGGAGAGGCGCGCAAGGGCTGTTTCGAAAGCCATAGAAAGAGAACGCAAGAAAGCGCCCATCGTCTCTTCCCTCCAGCTTGCCAAAGCGGTGGAGTCGGCGGTCCCGAGGTCGGGAGGGAAACATCCCGCAACCCGGACATTCCAGGCACTGAGAATCGCCGTTAACAAAGAACTCGATCACCTTCAAACATTCTTGGAGAAAATTCCCTCTCTTATCGTTCGATCCGGGCGTTTGGTCGTTCTTTCATACCACTCCCTGGAAGACAGGGCGGTCAAGGAGGCGATGAAGGACTGGGAGTGCGGCTGCACATGCCCGCGCGAGTTTCCGGAATGCAGGTGCGGAAAGGTCCCCCTATTCAGGAGGGTCCACAAGAAGGGCATCAGGCCGACCAAGGAGGAAAAGGAAAGCAACCCCCGGGCAAGAAGCGCAATACTCAGGACTGCAGAAAGGATCTGAACTCATGATCAGAGTGATAAGAGCATCCGAAGTGGAGAGAAAAAGAAATTTGGGGACAGGTATTCGAGTGAGAAACGCCAAGATCAAGAAGGGACGCCACCAGTTCACTCCCCGTCAGGTCCTGATTGTGACGCTTATGCTGTTCGTTTTAATGGGGAGCGGCATAGGGTACGTGTGGTCCAATTTTGAAGGCACCCAGATCGGTTATAGCGTGAGCCGTCTCAAGCAGGAGGAGTTGCGCCTGAAAGACCTGAACAAGAAGCTGCGGCTTGAACTGGCAACCTTGAAGTCACCTCAATCCCTCGAGGAGGCGTCCCGGGCCTTCGGGCTCAAGGCTCCTTCTCCGGCACAGATCGTTGTACTGAAATGAAGGTCGGGGAAAAGAAATGGATAAGATTTAGGATTTATCTGGCCGCTGCCTTTTTCATCAGCGGTCTGGGGATTATCCTTGCCAGAGCCTATCATCTCCAGGTGCTGCAGAAAGAAAAACTGACCTCTCTCGCTCTGTCCCGCTACAAGGGAGTGGTGAAACTCCCGCCCAAACGGGGAACGATCCATGACAGTGAAGGCCATGAACTGGCTGTGACGGTTGAGGTGGAATCGATCTACGTTCGCCCGGGTCAGGTACAGAATAAAACACAGGCCGCAAAGGTTCTCGTCGGCGCCTTAGGCATCAGGGAAAGGACCGTCACCGAGGTGCTGAAAAGCGATCGCCCCTTTGTCTGGCTGGAGAGAAAAGCTGCACCCGACAAGGTGGGGAAGGCGAAGGCGTTGAACATCGAAGGGGTTGGTTTCACCACCGAGGCGCGCAGGTATTACCCGGGCAAGGAGTTAGCCGGCCATGTCCTGGGGTTTGCAGGAGAGGACAATCAGGGACTGGAGGGTCTGGAGAAGAAATACGACTCCCTGCTGAAGGGGCCTGATTACAACCTTGTCCAGATGCGGGACGCCCTGGGAAGGCCTTTTTCACTGAGCATGCCGGACCTGGAGGGGCAGGAGATAAGAGACCTCGTGCTCACCCTCGACAAGAACATCCAGTATGCCGCCGAGCAGGCGCTCGGAAAGGTCGTGGCGGAGACGCGGGCCAAGAGCGGCCACTGCATTGTCGTGGACCCCGAGACCGGAGAAGTTCTTGCCCTCGCCGTGGTCCCCACGTTCAACCCCAATGTCTTCTGGGAACACCAGCCTTCCCACTGGAGAAACCGCGCGGTGACGGACATCTATGAACCAGGTTCCACGATCAAGGCCTATCTGTTGGCAGCCGCGCTGGACTCGGGGCTCGTTTCCAAGGATACCAAGTTCTTCTGCGAAAACGGAGAATACAAGATCGGAAACATCACCATTCACGACCACGACCGGAAGGGCCACGGATTTCTTACGGTGAGCGAGATTATCGCCCACTCCAGCAACATCGGAGCGGTGAAAATAGGCGAGAGAATCGGGCACAAGAGGTTTACCGATTACCTCAAGCGCTTCGGTTTCGGAGAAAAGACCGGGATAGACCTTCCCGGCGAAAGAGAGGGCTTTGTCAGGCTGACTAAAGATGCCAAGGAGATTGACAAGGCCACTACCTATTTCGGCCAGGGCATGACGGTGAATTCTCTCCAACTGGTGATAGCCATGGCCGCAATTGCCAATGGAGGAAAACTGATGCGGCCCTACGTGGTCAAGGAGATTAGGGACGCCGGAGGAAGAGTGATCGAAAAGACGCAACCTCGCCTTCTCAGGAGGGTTCTCTCGGAGAAGTCCGCGCGGATCGCAGCGGGGATACTGGAGGGCGCGGTGGGAGAAAAGGCGACGGGCTCTCTCGCAGCCATGAGCGGCTACAGGGTCGCCGGCAAAACGGGGACATCGCAAAAGGTCGATCCCACAACCAGGAGATACTCGAAAAAGAACTATGTTGCACTGTTCGTAGGGTTCGCGCCCGTTGACAAGCCGAGGATGGTCATGCTGGTGGCGGTTGATGAACCTGAAACCAGAAAATACGGCGGGCTGGCCGCAGCACCCGTATTCAGTGAAGTGGGCGCATGGACAATGAACCATCTTCGTATAAATCCGGATATGTCACTCGTGAACAAGAGTGCCGGAGAGGATGAGCGGGCAAAGAAGGGTTCGGTGCATGTTGAGGTAAGCCAGGAAGGCCCGGGCCTTCTTCCTGACTTTAAAGGAAGGTCCATGCGCGATGTTCTTAAGACTGCTAGGTCCCTCGGCCTGGCGGTTGTTCCTGAGGGAACGGGGCTGGCCTTCCGCCAGAAGCCCGAGCCCGGAGTGCCTCTTGACAAGTTAACCCAGGTCAAGGTGAGCTTCAGGCCACCTTCTTGACGAGGTCGTAAGGGAGATCATGAAACTGGGCCGGATTCTGGAAGGCGTGGATCATTACATGCTCTCGGGCAACCGGGACGATGAGATCAGAGGGGTTGTTTATGATTCCCGGCTGGCAGGTCCGGGATATCTTTTCGTAGCCCTTCCCGGCCGCAGGGAGGATGGGCATCGGTACATTCTGGACGCCGTCGAGAGGGGAGCATCGGCGGTGGCGGCTGAGGAGGTGGAGGGGATTCCGGAAGGAGTCGCCGGGGTGAGGGTTCCCGACTCAAGGAAAGCCCTTTCAAAAATCGCCCTCCGGTTCTATGAAAACCCCTTCAAGGAGCTCAAAGTGGTGGGCGTCACGGGAACAAACGGAAAGACGACGACCACCTATCTTCTCGAGTCGATGCTTAAAGCTGCGGGAGCCAGCCCGGGAGTGTTGGGAACAATCAACTACCGCTACGGCGGAAAACGGTTTCCTGCGCCGGTTACAACGCCCGAGTCCCTGGACATCATGCGCCTCGTCAGGGAAATGGCCGACGGTGGAGTCACGCACGTGATCATGGAAGTGTCGTCACATGCCCTTGATCAAGGACGAACACAGGACTGCCCTTTCGATGTGGCGGTTTTCACCAACCTGTCCAGGGATCACCTGGACTACCATGGAAGCATGGAGGAGTACTTCAGGGTCAAGAGTCGCCTGTTTTTCAGCCTCGGGAAAGGAAGATCAACGCGTGGATCGACTGCGGTGATAAATCTCGACGACCCCCGGGGGCAGGAGCTCCTTCCCATAACCGGGGCGGACGTTGTGACATACGGCTTAGCCGACAAATGCCGGGTGAGAGCGGAGTCGTTGCGGCCGGGGAGGGCGGGCCTGAGCTTCAGGCTGATCACACCGGCAGGGGAGCGGGAGGTCCGTTCCTCCCTCCTCGGCGATTTCAATGTGTACAACATCATGGCGGCCTCGGCATCGGCCCTGGCGCTGGGACTGTCCCTGGACAAGGTGATCGAAGGCGTCGATGCATTGAAGACGATTCCGGGGAGGCTCGAACCCGTGCCGAACGCCGCGGGCCTCATGATCGTGGTGGATTATGCCCACACGCCGGATGCGCTTTTGAAGAGCCTCCGGTCCCTCAGGCCTCATGCCACGGGCAGGATCATCACCGTTTTCGGGTGCGGCGGGGACCGGGACAAAGGAAAGCGATTCGACATGGGGCTTGTTGCGGGCAAAGGAAGCGAAGTGGTCTTCGTTACCTCGGACAACCCGCGAAGCGAGGACCCCATGTCTATTGTTGATGCAGTCGAACAAGGAATTGTCGAGTCAGGATTGGAAAAGAAGGAGTCGCCTTGTGACGACCCCTTTGTCAAGGGAGCGTATTTCAAGGAAGTCGACCGAAGACGGGCCATACACAATGCGATCCGTCTTGCCCGTGCGGAAGATTTCGTCTTGATAGCCGGCAAAGGCCACGAAGATTACCAGATCATCGGCAACGAGAGAAAGCACTTCAGCGACCAGGAAGAGGCGGCCCTCGCCGCGGGAGACCGGTCGTGAGCGCGCGGTGGGGGAATGTCCGGGTGGATGAAATCGTCTCGTCCGTCGGCGGAAAACTGATCCGCGGCCCGGGTTCGAAACGCTTTGCGACCTTCAGCGCAGACTCGAGGAATATCGAGGAAGGATCTCTTTTCTGGGCTCTCAGGGGAGAGAGATTCGACGGCCACGACTTTGTGTCCCAGTCAATCCGAAAGGGCGCGGCGGGCGCAGTGGTCCGAAAGGGCTTCGACCTCGACCTCCCGGAAAACCGGGATGCTGCGCTGATCGCCGTAGAAGATACCCTCAAGGCTCTGGGGGACTTCGCATCGTGGTGGCGACATCAGCACCGGTGCCGAGTGATCGGCATTACGGGCAGCGCCGGAAAGACCACCACCAAGGAAATGACGGCCGCCGCTCTCATGCGCAGAGCCGACACGCTCAAGAACCAGGGCAATTTCAACAACCTGATCGGCCTGCCTGTGACGTTGCTGAAACTTGAGGAGAGGCATCGTTACGCCGTCCTGGAAATGGGAATGAATCGGCCGGGCGAGATCGGGCGGCTCGCTGAGGTTGCCGACCCCGAGATCGGCGTGATCACCAACGTGGCAAGGGCGCATCTCGAAGGGGTGGGGAGCATAGAAGGCGTTGCCAGAGCGAAGGCGGAGCTCGTTGAAAGAATGGCACCCGGTGGAGTGGCGGTGTTGAACGGCGACGATCAGGTTTTGATGGGAGCCGTCTCCAGGTTCAAGAAACAGGTGCTCACTTTCGGCAAGGGACCGGAATGCGACGTGAGAGCCGAAAACATACGCGCATCGGAGAGCGGAAGAATATCTTTCGATGTTCGCCACGGGATGAAATCCTTCTCCTTGAAGTTGCGTGTGCCGGGATTCCAGAATGTGTACAACGCTCTCGCGGCAGCAGCCGTGGGCCTTCAACTGGGGCTCACGTCAGATGAACTCGTCGAGGGGCTCGGGGCGTTCAAAGGCATGCAGGGACGATTTACGATCACGGAACTGCCCGGCGGAGTGACGCTGGTGGACGACACCTACAACTCGAATCCCTTTTCTCTGCGAGCGGCCCTAAGTTCCTTAAAGGCCATGGCCGAGGGAGAGAGGGTGCTTGTCGGTCTGGGCGAGATGTTCGAGCTCGGGGAAGACACGGTGAAGGCCCACAGGGAGGCCGGAGCCATGGTTGCGGACCTCGGAGCCCGATGCTTCCTGGCTTTTGGCGAGCATGGGGCCACGATGATCCGTGGGGCCGTGGAGAGCGGCTTCCCCGAAGAGCGGGCCGTGGAGGTCCGTGACCGTGAGGAAATGGAAGAAAGAATCCGTTCCGAGATGAAGGAAGGCGATTTCGTGTTTCTCAAGGGCTCACGAAGAGCCGGGTTGGACAAGGTCGCTGAAAGGCTCAAAGGCGATGCGTGAGTGGGAGAGCGTGCACAAAAGTCAGGTTGGTCTTGAATCCGTGGATGTCCGATCGAAGAGATCGCCCCGACTTTGGCACAGGGAGTGCCCCGAAGTTCCATGAACCTGTTTCACTAGGCTTCATTAAGAGATGAAATCTCATGCTCTATAAGCTCATCTACACGCTGCAGGACCAGGTCTCCTGGGTGAATGTGTTCCGGTACATCACCTTCCGTACCATTCTGGCCACCCTCTTCTCTCTGGCATTCGTCCTGATCATCGGAGAGTGGGTGATTCAAAGGCTCAGGGTCATGCAGGTGGGCCAGCAGATAAGGGAGGACGGTCCGCCCAATCACAAAGGCAAGGCGGGGACGCCGACCATGGGAGGGTGTTTGATCCTGCCCGTTGTGCTCATCACCGCCCTGCTGTGGGCGGAACTCCGCAACGTGTATGTGTGGCTTGTCCTTTTCGTGCTCTGCTCATTCGGGGCAATAGGGTTTGCCGACGACTACCTTAAAACGGTTCAAAAGAGCAGCAGAGGGCTGAGGGGCAAGACCAAATTCTCGCTGCAGGCCGCTTCGGCGCTTATAGTCGCCGCGATCCTCTACATTTATCCCGGCTTCGATACCCAGCTCAACGTTCCCTTTTTCAAACAGGTCATGCCCGATCTCGGGCCTGGATACATCCTCCTGGCCGCATTCATAATCGTGGGCGCTTCAAATGCCGTCAACCTGACAGACGGCCTGGACGGGCTCGCCGCAGGGCCAATAGTCATCGCTTTTACCAGTTACATCGTTTTTTCATACCTGGCAGGCAACATCAAGACCGCCGGTTACCTTCAAATCCCCTACGTGCCGGGAACCGGCGAACTTTCCGTCCTGTGCGGTGCCGTGGTCGGGGCGGGACTGGGGTTTCTCTGGTTCAACGCCTATCCTGCCGATCTCTTCATGGGCGACGTGGGATCCCTGCCTCTGGGAGCAGTTCTGGGCACGGTGGCCGTATTGACCAAGCAGGAAGTGGTGCTCGTGCTCGTGGGCGGAATCTTCGTCGTGGAGACACTGTCGGTCATTTTTCAAGTTGCCTATTTCAAGATCACGAAGGGCCGAAGGATCTTTCGTATGGCCCCCCTTCACCATCACTTCGAGTTGAAAGGATGGCCTGAATCAAAAGTGACAGTCCGTTTCTGGATCATTGCGATTATTCTGGTTCTGCTGTCATTCAGCACGTTGAAGCTAAGATAAGGGAAATCGGTTTTATGTTCTCATGAACGTTCGAGACAAACACATTCTTGTGGTCGGCCTAGGTAAGTCCGGCCTTTCGGCTGCCCGGTGGCTTGCGCAGAACGGGGCCCGGGTGATGGTGAGCGACGTCAGGGAAGCGTCGGAGCTGGATCAACGGGCCCTCCGTGAAATCTTCGCACTGGGCGTGGAACTTGAAGCAGGACGGCACTCGACGTCGGCTTTTCTCGCGGCCGACCTCATCATCGTGAGCCCGGGGGTCCCGCTCAACATGCTTCCCCTTGTCTCAGCGAAGGAGAGGGGAATCTCGGTGTTGGGAGAAATGGAACTGGCTTGCCGTCTCACCGACACCCCCATGGTGGCGATCACGGGCACGAACGGGAAGTCCACGGTGACGTCCCTGATGGGTGCCATGCTGCGGAACGAGGGATTGCGGGTCTTTGTGGGAGGCAACATCGGTACGCCGCTGATCGAATACGCGGCGGGCGGAGAAAAGGCGGATTATGCTGTGGTGGAGGTGAGCAGCTTCCAACTCGATGCCGTGACGAGCTTTCATCCCAAGGTGGCCGTTCTGCTCAACATTTCTCCCGATCACCTGGACCGCTACCCCAATTACGAAGCCTATGTCCAGTCCAAGCTGAGCGTCTTTGACAAACAGGCGGCCGGCGACTGTGCCGTCCTGAACGACGATGATCCCTTGCTGGCCGGATTCATGCCTCCGGAAGGGGTCAGTGTTCTCCGCTACGGTTATGAAAAGAGAAAGAACCGAACAGCATATCTCGAAGGGAAAAAGATCAGGACTAACCTTCAAGGCCAGGGAATGAACGAGTTCTCTCTCGAACGATGCATGCTCCCGGGGGAACACAACCGCCAAAACATCATGGCCGCGGTGCTGGGAAGTCTGGCGCTTCGAGTCAGGCCCTCCGCGGTTCAGCATACCATCGACACCTTCCGGGGGCTTCCCCATCGACTGGAGTTCGCGGGGTGCGTCCGGGGAGTCGATTTCTATGACGATTCCAAGGCGACCAATGTGGACGCAGCTTCGCGATCCGTAGCCAGTTTCGACGTCCCGGTGGTTCTTATAGGCGGCGGGCGGGACAAAGGAGGAGACTACTCGCCTCTGATGCATGCCGCAAAGGGAAGGGTGAGGAAGGCTGTGCTTCTGGGCGAATCGAAGTTCCTGATGGCAAAAGCCTTTGAAGGGCATATCCCCTATTCTTTGGCGGACGACATGGAAGAGGCGGTTGGAAAAGCATTTTCCTCGGCGAGACCGAAGGATGTGGTGCTGCTGGCGCCCGCATGCTCCAGCTTCGACATGTTCACCGACTACGCCCATCGGGGCAGGGTCTTCAAAGATGCTGTGGAAAGGCTCGGAAATGGCTGAGACCAAGCACGGACCTATGGCCTACGATTTCATGCTGCTCATCCCCACTCTCCTGCTGCTTGGTGTGGGGCTGGTAGCCATTTTCAGCGCCAGTTCTTTTCTCGCCGAGCACAGGCTGAACGACAGTTACTATTATCTCAAGCGGCAGGCCATGTATTGTCTCCTCGGCCTTTGCTTCATGATTTTCGCAAAAAATACGCCGGCCGCCCTTTATTCACGCCTTGTTTACCCGCTGCTCGGGATCAGCCTGGCCCTTCTTATTCTCGTCTTCGTCCCCGGTCTGGGAGTGAAAGTCGGCGGGGCCTGTCGCTGGATACGCTTTGCCGGGGTCTCTTTCCAGCCTTCAGAACTGGCCAAGCTGGCTTTGGCCCTCTTCATGGCCTACTCGATATCCAGGAAGGGAGCCAACATGAGTTCCTTCTCAAAAGGTCTGGTCCCCCACCTTGCTGTGGCGGGGGCATTCATGGTTCTCATTGTCCTTCAGCCCGATTTGGGCACCACCATCATCATCGGCTGCTGGCTGCTCGTGCTGCTTTTCGTGGGAGGAGTGAGGTTGACACACCTTCTGAGCCTTTTCCTCCTCTCTCTTCCCCTCGTGATCCATCTGGTTTCCAAGGCGGACTATCGCCTCAAAAGGTGGTGGGCTTTTCTAAATCCCTGGGAAGACCCGCAGGGGCTCGGCTTCCAGATCATTCACTCTTTCCTGGCCTTCGGCTCGGGGGGCATTTTCGGCGTGGGATTGGGAAACAGCAAGCAGAAGCTCTTCTACCTGCCTGAACCCCATACGGATTTCATCCTTTCCATAGTGGCGGAAGAACTGGGTCTGATGGGTTTCGCCGTGATCGTCGTCCTCTTCGGGATTCTCGTCACTCGAGGGATCCATATCGCGTTAAGCGCACCGGATCTTCACAGCAGTTATCTTGCCCTTGCAATCAGCACCTTTCTGGGTCTCCAGGTGCTCATTAATATGGGAGTGGTGCTGGGTCTTCTCCCCACCAAAGGGTTGACCCTGCCTTTCATCAGTTACGGGGGCTCATCCCTGGTGGTCAGCCTCATAGGGGTCGGCATTCTTTTAAATATATCTTCAAGGAGATGAAAACCCTGAGTGATGAAGAAAAAAGAGAGGTCAGGCTGGTTGTCGCAGGAGGAGGCACGGGGGGACACCTTTTTCCCGGGCTGGCCGTGGCACGGAAAGTAAAGAGAAGATACGGAGCCTCGAGGGTCCTCTTCGTGACAGGAAAGAGAAGGATGGAGTCTGAAATCATCAAACATTCGGGGTTCGAACATGCTGCGATCGCCGTGGAAGGCATGAAAGGCAGGGGCTGGAAGGGAGTCCCGGTGCTTTTGAAACTGCCCTGGAGCTTTTTCCACTGTGTGAGGATCATGTTTGAATTCAAGCCTCATCTGGTTTTCGGCGTGGGCGGTTATTCCTCCGGCCCGGTGTGCCTGGCGGCCAAAATCCTGGGCATTCCGTCGGCCGTTCACGAGCAGAATTCCTACCCCGGCGTAACCAACCGTTTGCTGTGCCGGGTGGTGAACAGGGTGTTCATCTCCTTTGAAGAGAGCAGAAAATATTTCGGAGGAGGTGATCTTTATCTTACAGGAAACCCGATCAGGGAGGAGTTTCTGGTCAGGAGGACCGAAGAGAGGAGGGATCCAAGGTTCACCCTCCTTGCCGTCGGGGGAAGCCAGGGTTCACGGGCCGTAAACGATGCCCTTGTGGAAGCTGTGGCTATCCTGAAAAAAAGGGGCAGGGAACTGTGCACCATTCACCAGACCGGTCGACAGGACCACGACAGGATTGAGGCCGCATACCGGGAAAGGGGCCTGCATGCCGAAGTCTCGGCCTTTATTCAGGACATGGCTGAGGCGTACGCCCGGGCCGACTTGGTGGTGAGCCGGGCAGGCGCAGGAGCCATCTTTGAACTGGCCGCTCTCGGGAAGCCTTCTATCCTGATCCCTTTTCCCTTTGCGGCGAACAATCACCAGCATACGAACGCCGCGGTTCTCGCGCATGCGGGAGGAGCGGAAATCATCGTTCAGGATGCTTTGAACGGCCAGGCCCTGGCCGGCACAGTGGAAAAGTATATGGACAACCCGAAGGCGCTCGCGGAAATGGGAGAAGCGGCCAGGAGAATGGCAAGGCCGCACGCGGCAAGGGAAATCGCGGATTTGTTGGTGGACATGATCAAGCCATGAAGACTCTCGGCAAGACAAAGCACATTCATTTCGTCGGTGTCGGCGGCATAGGCATGAGCGGAATCGCCGAACTCCTCCTCAACCTGGGCTATGAGGTGAGCGGCTCGGATTTGAAAAATTCGGCCGTGACCGAGAGACTGTCCAGATTGGGAGGCAGAATTCACTCGGGCCACGACAAGAAGAACATCGAAGGAGCGGACGTTGTCGTTTACTCCTCTGCTGTTTCCGAAGACAATCCTGAGGTTCTCGAAGCCAGAGAGCGATATATCCCCGTGATCCCGAGGGCCGAGATGCTCGCAGAGTTGATGCGGCTCAAGTTTGGAATCGCGGTGGCCGGGGCGCATGGCAAGACGACCACCACATCGATGATTGCGTCGATTCTCAACTGCGGGAATCTTGATCCCACCGTAGTGATAGGAGGACGGCTGGACATCTGGGGCGGGTCCAACGCAAAGCTTGGACAGGGAGAGATCCTGGTGGCGGAGTCCGATGAGAGTGACGGATCTTTCATGATTCTGTCTCCTACCATCGCCGTCGTGACCAACATGGACCAGGAGCACCTTGATCACTACGGGAGCATGGAAACTGTCCGTCAGGCCTTCATTGACTTCATCAACAAGATCCCCTTTTACGGCCTTGCCGTCCTCTGCCTCGACAATGAAGAGATCCAGGGCATCATCCCTCATTTGAAAAAAAGATACCTGACATACGGAATGAGCTCGCAGGCGGATCTCAGAGCCCGGGACGCGGTGCGTGGAACGCTTCAAACCGATTTTGAGCTCATCTACCAGAACCGGCCTCTCGGTCGGGTTACGATCGGCAAGCCGGGAACCCACAACGTGCTCAACGCCCTCGCAGCTATCGGGGTAGGCCTTGAGCTGAATGTGGACATGGAGGACATGAAGAGGGGGCTCGTCAATCCGGGCGGCCTGGCAAGGCGTTTCCAGATCAAGGGCGAAAAAGCAGACATTCTCGTTCTCGACGACTACGGGCATCACCCTACGGAGATCGTGGCGACCCTGGAAACGGCAAGGACGAGTTGGCCGGACAGGCGCCTGGTAGTCGTGTTTCAGCCCCACCGATACACGCGCACCAAGCTCCTCTATGACCGTTTTGTCATCGCCTTTAACGACGCGGACGTTCTTGTCGTGGCTCCCCTCTACTCTGCGGGAGAGCGCGCCATTGAAGGGGTCGATTCGGAGTGGCTTTACCGGGGAATCAAAGAGCACGGCCACAAGGAGGTGATACTCTGCAAAGACCATGAAGACACCCTCGCGACGCTGATGGGGGTGCTCACTCGCGGTGACGTGGTGATGACCCTGGGGGCCGGTGACATCTACCACGTGGGAGAGAGATTGCTGGAGAAATTGAGAGAGTAAAGAGTGTTAGGTGTTCAGCATGAAGGACAGAGAGTGTTCAGCGTTCAGAGTTCAGTGAAGAGCGCACAGGAATGGAAGCCAGCCTATTCATTAGAACGGCTATAGTAACTGCGGCAGCATGTTGCTCAGGTATCCTGAACACCAAACGCAGAACACTTCACAGCGGAAGGCGAAGACGAAGTGGATGAGGAAGCCAGACGAGTGCTTGAAACGATCCTCGAAAAGAACGTGGCCTTTGATCAGAACATGAAGCGGCACACGACTTTCCGCGTCGGAGGAAAAGCCGAGGCGGTTTGCTTTGTGGATGACATCGGGTCACTGGAGCGTCTCTTGGCTTACGCAAGGGAGACCGGGACTCCCTATCTTGTCTTGGGAAGGGGAAGCAATCTCCTTGTGAAGGACTCCGGAGTGAAGGGTCTCGTGATTATTCTGAGGGGGAAACTGGCGCTTTTCGAAAGAAGCGCGGAGAGAAACGACATGTTTTCGGCAGGGGCAGGCCTTCATCTTACCGAACTCGTGACCGCCTGCCGCGAGAAGGGGCTTGCAGGGCTCGAGTTCCTGGCAGGAATTCCCGGCACCGTCGGGGGTGCGGTCGCCATGAACGCAGGGGCGTGGGGCAAGGAGACCGGTGAGGCGGTGCGCGAAGTCGAGATGATATTGCCCTCGGGAGAGAGGATCGTCGAGGTGCGCTCGAACCTCATCTTTTCATATCGTCGCTTCGTAATGCCGGAAGGGGCAGTGATCGTGAAAGCGGGTTTTCATTTTGTTTTGGAAAGCCCTGATGCGGTGGCGGGCAGGGTCAGCCAATCTCTGCAATTGCGAAGAACCTCCCAGCCCTTGGAGCATCCCAGTGCCGGCTCCGTGTTCAAGAACCCTCCCGGGGACCATGCCGGAAGGTTGATCGAAGAGGCGGGTTTAAAAGGTTTCAGGATAGGCGGAGCCATGATTTCCCCGAAGCACGCGAATTTCATCGTCAACACCGGAGGGGCGACGGCGGCCGACGTGCTCGCCCTCGTGGAGCTGGCAAGGCAAAAGGTCAAGGAGGGAACAGGAGTTGATCTCGAACCTGAAATCAGGCTCGTGGGCTCATGAAACGGAAGAAGATCCTTGCACGTCAGGCGGTTAAGGGGAAAAAGGGCGGCCGGCCTTCAGGATTGCGGAAGGCGTTTCACTTCTTGAGCGCCTTCTTCCTGAAGGGGACCTTCATCCTGGTGGTTCTTGCCGTGATGAGCCTGGCTTTTCTGTCCCTTTATGGATACCTGCTCACCTCCCCTTACCTGCGCCTGGAAGAGGTGGTGATCGCGGGAGCGGACGAGGAACTGAAAAGCGAGCTGATCGAAACGGCCCGTCTGAACTACGAGCACAGCCTGCTGGCAATTGACCTGACAGAGGTGCAGGAAAGACTGGAAAAACATCCCTGGGTGCGGACGGTGAATCTGGAGAAGAGTTTTCCCCATACCCTGGTTATTCATGTTGAAAGGGAAGAGCCCTGGGCACTGGCCCTCACGGAGAAACTCCACTACATGAACCGTTGGGGAAGGTTGTTCAAGGAACTGTCGCCCGATGAGCCCATCGACTTCCCTGTGGTAACGGGCCTTTCAGAAAAGGAGGAAAAAAGGAAGGAGCAGCTCGATGCGGCCGTTCAGGTGCTCCGCCTCTTCGAAGCGGAAGAGCCGCCGTGGGATTTGGGCCATCTGTCCGAAGTTCATGTGAAGGGAGACGGAGACGTGGACCTGTATCTTTCCTTTATCCCCGGAGTGGTCAGGGTCAGGGTCAGCGACCTTGCCAAGAGGTTGAATGAACTCAAAGAAGTGGTGAATCATCTGGTGAGCACGGGGCGCATTCACATGGTGAGAACGATTCATCTGGATTACATGGACGGCGCCGCCGTCGCGTTCGAGAAGGGCTAGAAACCGGGGCAACCCGTTTTATGAGGACTAAGGCATGCCGGGAGAGATTATCGTAGGTCTGGATATCGGAACCACTAAAATGTGTGCGGTGGTGGGAGAGCTGCAGCACGACGGCATAGAAATCATCGGGATAGGGAGTCACCCCTCCGACGGTCTCAGAAAAGGAGTGGTGGTCAATATTGAGAAAACAGTGAATTCCATCAAGGAAGCGATCGAAGAGGCGGAAACCATGGCGGGCTGCGAAATCAGCTCGGTCTATGCGGGGATCGCGGGCGGCCACATCAAGGGGTTCAACAGCCACGGCGTCATTGCCCTCAAAGAAAGAGAGGTCTCTCCCAAAGACGTCGAAAGGGTCATCGAGGCGGCGAGTGCGGTGGCAATCCCGATGGATCGGGAGGTCATCCACGTCCTGACCCAGGAATTCATCGTGGACGAGCAGGATGGGATCATCGATCCCCTGGGCATGTCGGGAGTTCGCCTCGAGGCGAAGATTCACATAGTCACGGGAGCAGTCACCTCGGCCCAGAACATCATCAAGTGCGCCAACAGGGCCGGACTGGATGTTTGTGACATAGTGCTCGAATCCCTGGCCTCCAGTGAAGCGGTGCTGACCGAGGAAGAACGAAATCTGGGGGTGGCGCTTCTTGACTTCGGGGGCGGTACAACCGACCTGGCCGTTTTTTCCCGCGGCACCATCAAGCACACATCAGTGCTGGCTCTTGGCGGAGACAACCTGACCTATGACGTATCCATCGGGTTGCGAACACCGAAGGCGGAGGCGGAAAAAATAAAAATCAAGTACGGCTGCGCCCTGAGCTCCATGATCGGGAAGGATGAATCCATCGAGGTGTTGGGAGTGGGAGGGCGAAAGCCCAGGGTTCTCTCCAGACAGATTCTGGGCGAGATTCTCGAACCCAGAGTAGAGGAGATATTCACCCTCATTTACAACGAAGTGGAAAGGGCAGGGTATGCCCATATGGTCAATTCCGGAGTGGTAATTACAGGCGGGTCGGCCGAACTGTCCGGTGTGGCTGAGATCGCGGAACAAATTTTCAATGCGCCTGGTCGCGTCGGCTACCCTCAAGGGGTAACCGGGCTCGTGGAGATCGTGAACAAGCCGATGTATGCGACAGCCGTAGGGCTGGTTCTCTACGGAGCAAAACGAGCGAAGGAGGGGAAAAAATTTAGAATCAGGGACACCAACATCTTCAGTCGTGTCATGGAGCGTATGAAAAAGTGGTTCAAGGATGTGATCTAAAGGAGGAGGGACGTCAATGAAATTTCAATTCGTCGAAGAGAAAGAGAAGGAAAGAAACGGGGCGAGAATCAAGGTTGTCGGCGTAGGTGGCGCCGGCGGGAATGCGATCAACAACATGATCGCGGCAAAACTCAAAGGGGTGGAGTTCATCACGGCAAACACGGATATTCAGTCTCTCGACCGGTCCGCTTGCTCCGCCAGAATTCAGCTCGGCACCACGGTGACAAAGGGGCTGGGGGCCGGCGCGGAGCCTGATATCGGCCGCCTTGCGGCAGAGGAAAATCTCACCGAGATCAAGGAGATTGTGGGCGGGTCCGACATGGTCTTCGTAACCGCGGGCATGGGGGGAGGCACGGGCACGGGCGCCTCTCCTGTCATTGCGAGAGAGTGCCGGGAAAGCGGCGCCCTCACTGTCGGGGTGGTAACCAAGCCCTTCAAGTTCGAAGGCGACAAGAGGATGAAGCGAGCCCTCGACGGCATCGAAGCGCTAAAGAAAGAGGTGGACACCCTGATAATCATTCCCAACGAAAGGCTCAAGGCGGTGGGAAGCAAGAGTGCGAGCTTCAGGGAACTCATCGTCAGGGCCGACGAAGTTCTGCTTAACGCCGTCCGCGGAATTTCAGACCTGATCATGAGCAGCGGGTTCATCAATCTGGACTTCGCAGACGTAAAGAAGGTGATGGAACAGATGGGCACGGCCATCATGGGAACAGGCCGAGCAAGCGGAGAGACGAGGGCCATGGATGCAGCCAAACAGGCGATCAACAGCCCCCTCCTGGAGGACATCTCCATCAATGGTGCCAGGGGTCTCCTCATGAACTTCACCGGAGCTTCGGACATGTCCATGGAAGAAGTGGACGAAGCGGCCAGCTACATCAAGGGAGAGGTGGACGGCGATGCGGAGATCTTCTGGGGCATAGTGTTCGACGAAAACATGGGCAACGAAATTCAGATCACGGTCATTGCCACCGGAATCGACAAAGATCGTCAGAACAAAGTGGTGAGGCTTCGAGACGTGACCGAGGAAGAGGCGAAGGATGCGTGGACCGTCAGAGGCGCCAACGGGGCTAGCCTCGATATTCCCACGTATCAGAGGATTCCCGAGTCCCGGCTCCTGCACCGGGAAGACACGCCGGAACAGACAAGGAAAGGGTTTCTGAGGGGGATATTCAAGGACAATCTGGACTATCCCACTTTCCTGAGAGCAAAGGCGGATTGAGAAAAGGCGGATCAGCCCCTGTCCCGGAAAAAGGAGCGGTGCGAAAGAATTGGGGAGGCAGGGTTTCGGTGGCTCTTGTCTACCCCAATGTGTATCGCGTCGGGATGTCGAGCCTCGGCTTCCAGGTGGTCTACTCTCTCCTGAATCGAAGACAGGACGTGGTGGCAGAGCGGTTTTTCCTCCCCGACGATCGAGAGATGTCCCTCACGGCGGAGAGGGGGAGGGGACTTGTTTCCCTGGAATCCCGGTCCCCCCTCCGCAAGTTCGATCTTGTCGCCTTCTCCCTTTCCTTTGAAAACGATTACCCCAACATTCTGACGATTCTTCATCTGGGAAAGATTCCTTTTCTTTCCGAGGAGAGGAACGCCTCCTATCCCCTGATCGTGGCAGGTGGGATCACCACTTTCCTCAACCCTGAGCCCCTAGCTGCCTTTTTCGATCTCTTTCTCCTCGGAGAGGCCGAGGAGATTCTCGAATCCTTTATGTACCGATTCAGGGAACTCAAAGGATCGTCGGCGGACCGCGGCGAACTTCTGAGGGTTTTAGCAGTGGAGATCAAATCGGTATACGCCCCTCGCTTTTACCGCTGCGAATACAACCCTGACGGCACTTTAAAGTCCAGGCATGTGACCGAGGACTCCATCCCTGAGAAGATCCTCGTGAGCCGGTCGGGGAAGGGATCGCTTCCCGTGAGAAAGTCGACAATTCTTGCACGGGATACGGAATTTGCGGACAGGATTCTCGTGGAACTGGGCAGGGGGTGCGGCCGCGCGTGCCGCTTCTGCGCAGCAGGATATGTTTATCGTCCTCCCCGTTTCCACGAAGAGGCCCTCTTGAGCCCTGTGATCGAAGCGGCGGTGGCAGAAGGGGAATCTCTGGGCCTGATGAGCGCCTGCGTGTCGGATGTCCCGGGCATCGAAAATCTGACTCGCCTCATCTTGGAAAGGGGGGGGCGGTTTTCGGTATCATCCCTGAGGGCGGATTCCCTCACTCCCGCCATGGTCGAGCACCTTTGGAAGGCCGGGCAGAAGAGCATCGCAGTTGCACCCGAGGCCGGATCGGAGAGACTGCGCAGGGTCATCAACAAGCACCTTAACCGGGAACAGATCATCGAAGCAGTCCGGATCATAGCGAGAACCGGGGATTTCGGCCTGAGGCTGTATTTTCTGATCGGTCTGCCTACTGAGACAAGGGATGACGTGGATGAAATCCTATCCCTCGTCAAAGCAGTCAAGCATCACGTGGTAAAGGAATCGGCCACGCGGGGGAGAATCCGGGAGATAAAGCTGAGCGTCAACTGCTTCATCCCCAAACCATTCACCCCATTCCAGTGGTTCCCGATGGAGGATATCTCGAGCCTCAAGGAAAAGCAGCGGCGGCTGAGAAAGGCTCTGGCCAGGGAGGGGGGGGTAAAGGCAAGTTTCGACGTGCCCAAGTGGGCATACCTGCAAACGCTTTTGTCCATGGGAGACAGGCGGGTCTCCGCCCTGCTCCTTGCCTCACACAGGAATGACGGAGACTGGACCAGAACCTTCAGGAACAGCGATCTGAACCCGGATTTCTTTGTTTACAGACCCAAAGATTTCGAAGAAATCCTGCCGTGGGGTTTCATCGACCACGGCATCCGCAAAGAGCACCTCATCAAGGAATACAAGCTCGCCCTAAAGGGAAAAGAGTCGGACGGCTGCCGCGTCGGAGAGTGCATGGCCTGCGGCATTTGCGAGTAGCCGAAATGCCGGCCGGCTTTGCATTTATGTTCTGCAGTTGAGCTGCAGCAGAATCGCTGAGGCCACACCCCACACCGACGCAGAGAAAAGCTTCATTTTTCGGCCCGGGCCTTGACGCGCAGCAGTCCCGGACTTCGGTGAAAATACATGAGGGGGCTCTCGATACCCGCTCCTATGAAAATTTCTTCCAGTTCATCGAAGAGAACCAGGCGGTCCGGCCAGGTGAATTCCTTTTCCCTCGATCGCAGGGCCTCCCAATTCCGCTGAAAGTCCCCGCCCTTTCGGTGAAGAATCTCCTTTGCGTGGTCGCAAAGAAACATCTCGCAGACGATGGGTTTCAAGCGCCAGAGGCACCCCTTCATCCCCAAATAGACGCACTTGAAGCCTGTCTGATCACCCGACAGAGCTTCGAAAAGGGAGTGAACTTCTTCTTCCGAAGACAGGAGAGTATTGATCACTACATCGGCAAAAAAGGTCGCAATCCCTTCCCTGCCGCAGCATGCGCTCGTCCGGTTTGTGAAGCACTTTTCAGTGCAGACCTCCGACAGGTATCGCTCCTGGAAAGAACACGCCTCCGCCCTGAACAGCAGGTAGGGGCGGATCATCTCCCTGAGAGCGTCGATGCCGGATGCAGGAAGCCCTCTCAGATGGCGCTGAACCATGAGGAGGGCCTGAAGTTGGTCGCGATTGTACTCGGTCAACTCCATGAAAAACTGTGTTAGAACTTGAACAGATCCGGTATCCTCTGGGCGAGCAGCATATCCCCGTTCAGTTTGAGCTTGCCGCTCATGAACGCCTGGATGCCGTTAATCTCTTTGTTCACCATGGCAAGCCAGGTATCGCTCGACATGGTGAGAGTAACGGTCGGAGAAGGGGCCTTCCCTTCCTGGACCCGGCAGCCTTCGCCTTTCACTGCCACATTCCAATTCCCTCCGTCTTCTCCGGTAATGTCGAATTGAAAGACTGCATCCAATCCTTTGGATGCGTCGGCGTCGAACGCCAGGGGGACCTTGTCAAAGACCTCTTTCACGCTGGTTATCGCCATTTTCCAAAGCTCCTTTCCCTCGATCGCCGGTGCAGATAAGCTGCCTCCGGGGTTCTGATGAGGAGTCTACACAAAGGAAGGGCAACTATCAACCGGAAAAGCAGGGGTCGGCGGCCATTGATCATGAGTCATTGCGCATCGAGCATTGGGCGCAGGGCCGATTGTCCGCTTGGGACCGCCCCCCTTGCTCAAAGGGAAAACAGGGTGTAGTATGTATCCGGTTTATCGGCTTGCTGAATCAAGAGATTTTCCAGCCTCGACGAACCGGTAAATTGTCCCAACCCGTCATTGCGACCCCGGCGTAAGCCGGGAGTGGCAGTATCTTGGCCAATCGGGCGCTACGGAGATTGCCGCGCCTCCTTCGCAATGACAAATCGGCGGTTTTCGGACTTTTTGCAAACGCGTCACTTTCAGCTCGGAGAGGAGTTTGATCATGAAAGCGCTAAAATGGCTGTTGATCGTCGGGGGATGTCTGGTTGTGCTGGTCATCGCCGCACTTCTTCTGATTCCCCAATTCGTGGACGTGAACAAGTACAAGCCTGAGATCGAAAGGCGGGTCGCAGATGCCACGGGCAGGCCTTTTGTGATCAAGGGGGATCTGGATTTGTCTTTCTTTCCCTGGGCTGGAGTGTCCTTCTCGGACCTTCACCTGGGCTCCCCTACAGGCTTTGCTGAAAAAGACTTTCTCTTCGTGAAGTCCTTCGACGTGCGGATGAAACTTCTCCCCTTGCTGTCGAAAGACGTACAGGTGCAACGGTTCGTGATCGAGGGGCCCAGGATCGTGCTCGAAGAGAACAAGGACGGTCGCGGGAACTGGGAAAACCTGGGGAAACCGGGGGAGAAAGTCGCTTCAAAAACCGTACCTCAGCCTGGAGCCGGGGAACCTGTCGAGGGGCTGCCTTTGAAGAGCCTGGCTGTGGGAGAATTCGCTGTCAGGAACGGTTCTCTGCTCTATCTGGATCACTCCTCCGGAATGCGGAAGGAAGTTTCGGATCTGACCCTGGAACTCAAAGACGTCTCCCTGAATCAGCCTGTCCGCTTCGTGCTTTCGGCACTGATGAACAAGATGCCCCTTTCGGTAGAGGGGCGGGTAGGTCCGGTCGGAGAGGATCCCGGCAAGGGCAAACTGCCCCTGGACGTGTCCGTGAAAGCGTTCAAGGAAATGACGGTGACCCTCAAAGGGACTCTTCAGGACGTGAAGGCTGACCCCCATTTTGATCTGAACGTTGCCATGGAGTCCTTTTCTCCCCGCAGGCTTTTCGAGGCCGTGGGCGAGCCTTTTCCGGTGGCGACGGCAGATGGACAGGCCCTCAACCGCGTGAGTCTCAAGAGCAAAATGTCGGGAAACGCGCAGAAGGTGAACCTGTCGGAGGGAATTCTGGAACTGGATGAGTCGAAGCTGGTCTTTTCCGCCGTAGCCAAGGACTTCGCCAAGCCCGATCTTGCATTCGATCTGAATCTCGACAAGATCGATTTGGACCGATACCTGCCTCCCCCCTCGGAGAAAAAGGAGGCTGAAGCTCAAAAAGGCAAGGCAGGGGAACCGGGAAAGGTCGATTATGCCCCTCTTCGGAGAATGGTTCTGGACGGGAAAGCGCGCGTCGGCATGCTCACGGCCCAAGGGCTGAAGATTCAGGACATCCAACTCAAGGTAACAGGCCGAAACGGCGTCATCCAGGTCGATCCTCTTCTGGCCCATCTCTATGGAGGCACGATCACAGCCAAAGCGGCTATGGACGTGCGCCAGGACGTGCCCAGGAGCAACATCAACTTCCAGACCGAGCGTGTCAAGGCCGGGCCCTTGCTCCAAGACCTAATGAAGAAGGATTTCATCGAGGGAACCGCTGATGCCGAGGCCTCTATCAGCATGGCGGGAGATGAGCCGGAGAGGGTAAAAAAGACATTGAACGGCAAGGGGCGGTTTGTTTTCACCGATGGAGCGATTAAAGGAATTGACCTGGCAGGAATGGTCCGAAATGTAGGCTCCGCTTTCGGATTGGCCCAGCAGGGGGCCGAAAAACCGCAAACCGACTTTTCGGAACTCAACGCGCCCTTCACGATCACGGACGGGGTAGTCGACACCCCCGGGACGAGCCTGGCGTCGCCCCTGCTCAGAGCACTCGCCACGGGCAAGGCGGACCTCGTCAACGAGTCCCTGGATTTGAGGGTGGAACCCAGGTTCGTAGGCACGCTGAAAGGCCAGGGAGACACGAAGGATCGCGGCGGTATCACGGTCCCGGTTCTTGTGAAAGGAACGTTCAGTTCCCCGAGCTTCCGGCCGGACCTCAAAGGCATGATCGAGCAGAGAGTCAAGGAAGGGATCCTGCCGGATCCGAAGGAGCTGCTCAAGCCCCAGGAAGGCCAGAGCAAACCTTCCGTGGAATCGCTGAAGGAAATCTTCAGGGGACTGCCCGGAAAGAAGTGATGCCTGCGGGGCGGCGGGGAAAGAGGCTCTTTGGCGGAAAGGAGATGTTCCACCATGTTCCACACCCGGGTCACGGAGATGCTGGGCATTAAGTACCCTTTGGTGGGCGGTACGATGATGTGGATTTCGACACCCGAGTTCGTGGCGTCGATCTCCAATGCCGGCGGGCTCGGCGTGCTCGCCTCTGCAATGTATCGGAGCGCTCAGTCCTTTGCAGAGGCCGTTGACAGAGTAAGGGATCTCACCGACAAGCCCTTTGCCGTCAACCTCAACCTCTTCCCCATGATGCGACCTGTGGACAACGAAGTGTATCTGGACGTGCTCTCAGAAAAAGGGGTGAGGGTCGTAGAAACGTCGGGACACACGGCTCCCGAAGCCATGGCCGGCAGGTTAAAAGAGACAGGCATGATCTGGATACACAAGTGCGTAGGCCTTCGGTACGCCCTCAAGGTCCAGGAAATGGGGGCGGATATGGTCACGGTGGTAGGATATGAGAATGGAGGCGCCACCGGGAAGCTGGACATAGGGACCATGGTCCTTGTTCCCCGTGTCGTCGAGAAATCCGCGGTCCCGGTGATCGGGGGCGGCGGCATAGCCGATGGAAGAGGGTTTCTTGCCGTGCTTGCGCTTGGAGCGCAAGGTGTGATCGTCGGAACCCGGCTCCTGATCACGCGGGAGGCTCCTGTCCACGAGCGGTTAAAACAGGCTCTGGTGCAGGCCGGCGAGCTCGATACCATGCTGATCCTGCGTTCTCTCGGCGCCACCCACAGGGTCTGGAAGAATGCTGCGGCGAGACGCTGCGAGGATCTGGAGACTTCCAGTGCCGACGCAACGGAAATTCTGAGCGCGGTAGCGGGCCGGAACGCGAAAAAAATGTACGATTCAGGTGATTTGGACGCAGGGGTCGTCTCCTGTGGGCAGGGGGTCGGCCTGTGTCACGACATCCCCACTGTCCAGGAACTATTTGATCGCATCATTGGGGAAGCCAAAGAGATCGTGGCACGCCTCGGCGCAGCGGAAAAGCGGTAAGCGCTGCGAAGCTGGCGGTACGCAGTGGGAAATCTGCGACGCAGATTTCAGGGGGGGAGGATCATATGGGCGAGAGCAGTCCGTTGGAGGTGAAAAAGGAGGGAAGCATTTCCTGGTTGATTCTCAACCGGCCGGAAAAAAGAAACGCCATGGCCATGGAGTTCTTTGATCAACTCGGCCGGCATTTCGCGGCCTTTGACGAAGACCCGGATGTTCGGGCCGTCATCATCAGAGCTGAAGGGGAGAGTTTCACGGCCGGCATAGACCTCGTTGCTCTGGCGCCACTGCTTCAGGGCGATGGGGCCTCTTTCCGCGAGACCCTGAAAAAGAAAATCCTTCGGCTCCAGGAGGCATTCCATGCCGTGGAGCGGTGTCGAAAGCCCGTGATCGCCGCGGTCCACAGTCACTGCATCGGCGGAGGAGTGGATCTTCTCAGCGCCTGCGACATCCGGCTGGCCAGCCGTGACGCAGTGTTTGCCGTGAGGGAGACCAAGGTGGCAATGATTGCGGACCTTGGAACCCTTCAGCGCCTGCCTCACATCATCGGGCAGGGTCACTTCCGTGAACTGGTGCTAACAGGGAGAAATTTCTCCGCGGAAGAAGCCCTGCGAATGGGTTTCATCACCCGCCTCTGCGACGACCGGGAATCCCTGTATACGGAAGCGAGGATGGTGGCCGAGGAAATCGCGGGATGTTCCCCCCTCGCCGTGCAGGGAGCAAAGGAAGTCATGAATTACAGCCGCGATCACGGTGTGTGGGCGGGGTTCGAGTATGTGGCGCAAAAAAATGCGGCCGTGCTGCTTTCGGAAGACCTGATGGAGGCGTTTAAAGCCTTTATGGAGAAAAGACAGGCCCGATTCAAGGGCAATTGACAGGAAAAGGAGAACATGATGAAGCACAGGATTCTGGCAGGCATATTATGCCTGGTTATCGCGGCCCTTGCGGGTGCGACCGCGGTGGCTGATGAACAAAAGCCCCGGGAGGGCAACGCCGCTTCGGTCAACGGGGTCGGTATCACCGAAGAAGAGATAAGCCGCCAAATGTTCGCACTGGAACAACACTGGCTGGCGAGCCGGGGAACAGTCGTCCGGCCTGAAATGATGCCGGCCTTGAGAGAAAAGATCCTGGATGAACTCATCGACCATGAGCTGCTTTACCAGGAAAGCCGGAAGCAGGGGCTCGAGGTGGAAGATAGGGCTGTCAGTGAGGCAATAGAAGCGCTCAAAAAAAGCTACCCCGATGAGGAAGCTTTCAGGAACGGAATGGAGCAAATGAGTTTTTCGGAAGAAACCCTGAAGTCGCAGATGAAGAAGAATCTTACGGTCAAGAACCTCGTAGAAAGAGCGATCATGGCCAAAATCAGTATCCCCGACGGGGACGCTAAGTCATTTTACGACAGCCATCCCGATCTCTTCAAAGAGCCGGAAACTCTAAGGGCGAGCCATATTCTGATCAAATCCGAGGCGGATACGGAGCCTGCCGCCGAAGAGGAGAGCAGAAAAAAACTGGAGTCCATCAAAAAACGGCTCGACCGGGGAGAGGATTTCGCAGCCCTGGCCAAAGAATTTTCCCAATGCCCCAGCGCCGAAAAAGGGGGAGACCTGGGCTACTTCGAGAGAGGCAAGATGGTGAAAGCATTCGAGGACGCGGCCTTTTCCTTGAAGCCGGGCGAGGTAAGCGGCATCGTGATGACGTCCTTCGGCTTTCATCTCATCAAGGTGACGGACAGGAAGCCCGGCCGGATCATACCCTATGAAGAATCAAGGGAGAGGATCAGAGAGCACCTTGAACGGACGAAGTTCGTCGAAGAGAAAGACAGGTATGTGGCGGAGCTCAAGAAGAAAAGCAAGGTGGAGAGATTTTAGGCCGAGGAAAAGCCTCTTTCCGCCCGGTTTGCTTATCGGTGAGTGAAGAAGAGGGCAGGGTTTCCTTTTCCCTGCCCTCGATGATGGATTCTTATCACTCTCCGTGATACTTGAAGGAGACGTTGACCCTTGCGCGGTAATGCTTCACCTTGCCGTTTTCTATCGTGACATCAAGCTTGGTGATTTCCGCAACCCTCAGGTCTTTGAGACTAGCTCCTGCGGTCTCCACAGCGAACTTGGCTGCTTCTTCCCAGGACTTGGTGCTTGTTCCAACCAGTTCAATGATCTTGTACGTGCTTCCAGCCATTTTACACCTCCTTTGAAAAGCGTTCGTGTTACGGCCGAAGCGGCCGGATGGATGGATGACTGTCTCGCAGGATAGAGAAATAAGGTTCGTGGGTCAAGAGTAAAGATGGATTCCGGGAAACGGCTGTGCTAAGGTGCGTTCCCCGGCCGGGATGAGAATAAGAGAAGCGAGAACCTAAATGATGGAAGTTTCATCGGACGCTCGGTAAAAAACACTCTTGACAAAAATAAAAAGGTGTTTAAATTTCCATGCATTCATTATTTAGATAAATGATATCAGGAAGTTATTGGCATCGCATGTCTCCCTTTCCCCTTGAGTTTTTTTTGGGGCGAGGTCCATTGTCATTTTTATAATCAATGAAAAAAACAGGAGGTTTTTGGAATGAAAGTGAAACCGTTGAATGACAGAGTGCTGGTTTTGAGAACGGGCGAAGAAGAAAAGACGGCCGGGGGAATCATCATCCCTGACACGGCCAAGGAGAAGCCCCAGGAGGGCAAGGTGATTGGGGTGGGACCAGGAAAGGTCAACGAAAAGGGGGAGAGAATCAACCTTGATGTCAAAGCGGGCGACAAGGTGCTGTTCGGCAAGTACGCGGGCAACGAGATTCGCATCGACGGGGTCGAGCACCTGATCATGAGAGAAGACGATATACTGGCGATCATTGAATAAAGAGGAGGTGGAGAGAAATGGCAGGTAAAGAAATCAAGTATGGAATGACCGCCCGGGAGAAAATGATGAAGGGCGTGGACACGCTCGCCGATGCGGTGAAGGTGACCTTGGGGCCCAAGGGGCGCAATGTTCTAATCGAGAAAAGCTGGGGTTCCCCCAAGTCCACGAAAGACGGCGTGACAGTGGCGAAGGAGATAGAGATCGAAGACAAGTTCGAGAACATGGGAGCGAAAATGGTCAAGGAGGTAGCTTCCAAGACCTCCGACGTGGCCGGAGACGGGACCACGACGGCAACGATCCTGGCTCAGGGTGTTTTTCGCGAGGGCAGCAAGCTCGTGGCTGCGGGTGCCAACCCCATGGCCCTGAAGAGAGGGCTCGACAAGGCTGTCGAAGTGGTCGTGGATGAACTGAAGAAGATATCGAAGCCCACCAAGGAGAAGAAGGAGATATCCCAGGTCGGAACCGTGTCGGCGAACAACGACCGGGCGATCGGCGACATCATCGCGGAAGCCATGGAGAAGGTCGGGAAGGAAGGCGTGATCACGGTCGAAGAAGCCAAAGGGATGGAGACGACCCTCGACATCGTGGAGGGCATGCAGTTTGACCGGGGGTACCTGAGCCCTTACTTCGTCACGGACCCGGAAAAGATGGAGGCCCATCTGGAAGATCCCTACATCCTGCTCTACGAGAAAAAGGTCAGCGTGATGAAAGACCTGATCCCTGTTCTGGAGCAGATTGCGAAGATGGGCAGGCCCCTGCTCATCATTGCGGAAGATGTGGAAGGGGAGGCTCTGGCGACCCTGGTGGTGAACAAGCTGCGGGGGACGCTGAAGTGTGCGGCGGCCAAAGCTCCCGGGTTCGGGGATCGGCGCAAGGCCATGCTGGAGGACATCGCGATTCTGACCGGCGGGCAGTTGATAAGCGAGGACCTGGGGTGGAAGCTTGAAAATGTGACACTCAATGAACTCGGAACAGCCAAGCGCGTGACCTTGGACAAAGACAACACCACGATAGTGGACGGCGGAGGAAGCAGGAAAGCGCTAGAGGGCAGAGTGAAACAGATCAGGGCTCAAATCGACGAAACCACGAGTGATTACGACAGGGAAAAACTGCAGGAGCGTCTGGCGAAACTGATCGGGGGCGTTGCGGTAATCAACGTGGGCGCGGCCACGGAAATAGAGATGAAGGAGAAGAAGGACCGCGTCGAGGACGCACTGAATGCGACGAGAGCGGCGGTTGAGGAGGGCATCGTACCCGGAGGCGGAGTTGCCCTGGTGCGAACCCTGAAGGCCCTTGAGAAGGCCGATGCAAGCGGCGACGAGAAGATGGGCATCAACATAATCAAGAGGGCTTTGGAAGAACCCTTGAGACAGATTGCGAACAATGCCGGTTTTGAGGGCTCGGTGGTGGTCCAAAAAGTCATGGATGGAAAGGGAGCCTTTGGGTTCAACGCTGAAACAGGGGCTTACGAAGACTTGATCGAAGCCGGGATCATCGACCCGACGAAGGTGACCCGCTTTGCCCTTCAGAATGCAGTGTCCGTCGCCGGGCTGTTGCTCACCACCGAGGCGATGGTGGCTGAAAAGCCGGAAAAGAAGAAAGGAGCCGGAATGCCTCAGATGCCGCCCGAAGACATGTACTGATACCTATCCCCGGCGGCAAAGGGGTTTTCGACAGGTGTGAAGCGAGCTCTCTCCCTTCCCCCATCGGCGGGGGAAAGGGAGAGAACTTGGCAGGAACTCCTGGATTTTAAAACGGCGCGTCAGGCCTAGACCGCGGGCAAGCATGTTGGGCCGGGACGACGGCACTTTTTGAGGAGGTTTGTCATGCCTACTTATGAGTTCTTGTGCGGGAAGTGCAAAAAGAAGTTTTCCCTGATCATGTCGGTGTCGGAATACGAAAAGTCCAAAACGCGGTGTCCCAAATGTAACAGCACAGATGTAAAGCAGCGAATTTCTTCGTTTCAAACCATCACATCCAAGAAGAGCTGAAAGACCGCCTTACCGCATTGCCTCACCCGGAATCCCGGGGACCGGCGATCCTCCGCACAAATCCGGGACAGGCGTCAGTCCCTTCGAGAATATCAAGACAGGCTCTCCCCCAGCAGGGGGAGAGGGATTTCGTGAGGGAAATTCGCAAATCCGGATCGAGGCCCGGAAAGAGGGTTCAACTGTAGAAAGGCTTGCGTTTCTTCTGCTGCCGTCCCACCATGATGCCCACGAGCAGGCCGCACAGGAGCACCAAGGCCCCCGTGGCAAACCACCGCGTCATCTGGGAAGACCTCAGCTCCTCCACCTCTCCCCTGAGCTTGTCGAGATCCGTTTTGGCTGCCGCCAGAGCCGCTTCGTTCATTGCATTGGTTCTCTTGAGTCTGAGAAAACCTTCGGCGCCTTGTTTCAGCGTCTCGTAACTGGCTTGGGTCTCGTCCAGCCGCTTGGACTTTTTCTGAAGTTCCGCAGCCAGTTCCTTCTTCTGGAGTTGAGCTTCGCCAAGGCCCGCCTCGACTTGGGTGAGCTTTGTCTGAAGGGCGGTGTTTTCGTCTCTGAGGCTTTTAACCTGCACCGACCAGGGCAGCCGGGTGATGAGATATCTGGAAAGGACCCAGCCCTCCTTGCCGCTTTCCGGGACACGGACAAGGCTCCAGTCTCCCTGTGTATTGGCGATCTCCATGGCGGTTCCCGAAGGAAGCATGGCGATGATTTTGTTGTCGAGAGAGGGGCCGGTGCGAAGGGTTATCTCGAAAACGTCCGTTACGTAAGCCCTCGATGCCCAGCAGGGCGGATGTATGAGGAGGGCGGACCAGCCCAGGAGTGAAAACATAAAAATCAGCCTTTTCATGCTCTATCCCCTTTTGCGTTTCAGCATTTTTCCACTGTCAAGGCTGAATAATAGAAAATCATTCGCAGGAGGTCAAACGATTAAAATCCAATCAACATTTATAGGGGTAGAAATGATGGTAGCAGTAGCCGGTCGGGTCCATCATGGTAAGTTCCACATTGATCATGCATTGTTCGATCATCCTCTTAGAGACTTCGGCATAATCGGGGTTTTCTTCCTCCCTGTCCTTGCAGGTTTTGCACAGGGGCTGGTGGTCGTAAACAGAGAGTATTCTTTCGTCTCCTTGCAGGAGACCCTTGTCGCACCTCGAACACATGCCTGCGCAGGAAAGCTTTTCTTGCCGGTTTCTTCTCATATGTTCTTTTCCTCCCTCCCATCAATGGTTGGCGCCGGCGAGAATCCGGACAGCCTTCCGCGGGCGCCGTCGCTGCCGGACCGGATTCCCGTCCCTGCCTTAATATGGGATGCAGAGAAAGAAAATCAAGTCGCGGCCAAATCAGGTTGTCATTCCTGAGAATTACTCATATAGTGTGGGAAAATGTGTCCGGCCCGAGCAAGGGATCGGCAACCAACAGAGAATATGGACTACATCGTTTGCCGGCGCAAGAAATCAAGACCCAGGACGAGCGCGAGCGTGTGTGAAAGGTGCATGCGGAAGTCTTCATGCGCGGATTACCGGGCGTACGTCCAGCCTTCGCTTTTTTCCAAACAGGGGGAGGGGAAGATAAGGAAGACGCCGCGAAAGCGGAAGACCGAAGTGCCGAAAAGGGAAGGCCTTCCAGGACAGGAACAGATGTTCCTCGGCCTCGCCTAATGGCCCTCTTGAAAAGCTCTTCACCAAAGCTTGATGCCTTGGTAAAAAGTCTGAAAAACGCCATTTTGTCATTGCGAGCGGAGCGCGGCAATCTCAGAACTGCCCGAATCGCCAAGAGATTGCCACGTCGCTCCGCTCCTCGCAATGACGTGCTGAGACTTTTACCGTGAAATGCGCCCCCCTCACCCTAACCCTCTCCCCCCGACGGGTGGAGAGGGGACGTTTTTTCATGCGTGGGGGCGGCCGGAATCCGGTCATGAGACTTTACGAACACATCAGTTTTATCCGATCACGGGAAAATGTCCTCACGCAGATCGGTCTCTACCTTTGCGCAATCCGTGACAACGCTGTCACGGATACTGATCCCGGCTTTCACCTCCACCCCTTCCCAGAGGACGGATCGCCGGATGCTCGCACCCTCCTCGATGAAGCAACCGTCGCCGATCACCGCCCAGTCATCGAGCCTAGCCGACGGATCAATCCGGCAGCCGTCGCCGATGAGAAACGGCTCGGCAGCGAAATCTCGGTTCGCTTCCATGTACTGGGCCAAACTTCCGATGTCGCGCCAATAGTGGTTCCTGGACACGTAGGCTTTGACGGGCTCGCCGTCTCGAATGAGTTGACGGTAGCAGGCGATGATGTCCGAGAATCCGCCGGCGGGGATCAAGGCAAGCAATCGGGGGTCGATAATATGAATGCCGGTAAACGCGAGCCTTCCGTTGTGCGCTGTCTTCCCGATGTCCGTGATGTTGAGGTCTTTGTCGAGTTCGATCTGATTATAGGGAACGCAATCGTGCAGCACGAGCGTCACGAGGGCTCCCGAGCTTCCGTGGCGATGTACGGCCTCCTGTAGATCAATATCCGTAAGGATGTCCACGTTCATCACCACGAAGGGTTCACGGCCAAAGAAGTCTTCGACATTCTTGATTCCCCCCCCTGTGCCGAGGATTTCACGTTCCACCCTGACTTCGGCTTTCACACGGTGGGAAGGGCGTTGCCGGACATAGTCCACCACCTGCTCGGAGTGATGATGGGCGTTAAGGATGATTTCGGTGCAGCCGTGGTTCTTAAGGTAGTCGATACTCCATGCGAGCATGGGCCTGTTGGCGACAGGCATGAGCGCTTTGGGCCTCGTGTTCGTGAGCGGACGGAGCCTTGTGCCGAACCCGGCTGCGAGGATCATGGCTTTCATGGTTTGTAGTACATCAGCTTCCGGCCGTAGGGATACACTTCGTCTATGAGGTCCTGAAGTTCGTCGTCGTCCATCGCTTTGAAGGTGCCGGCGAATCTAGCGTTCTGTTCCAACTGAGAGGGATTGTCGCAGCCGATGACGGCAAGTGTGACCGGCTGGGACAGGGCAAAGCGAAAGAAGGGCTCCATGTCGGTGTACCATGGAAGCTTTGATGCAAAGCCCCTGAAATAGACCTTCATGGCGACGACGCCCATATTCTTTTTTTGCGCTACAGGAAGGACATGCTGGAGATAGCTCTTATACACCGGCTCTGCAGGATTGACAGGAATCAGGACCGTATCAAAATCGAACATCTCGATACAGCGCCTGGTGATGAAGGGATCGTGATGGCCGGTGACGCCGATGAATCTTGTCAGACCTTGCTTTTTCGCCTCTGCAAACGCGTGGACAGCACCCCCGGGACCGAATATCTCTTCGATCTCCTCGTCCGTTCTCACATCATGGATCTGCCAGAGATCGAGATGATCGGTCTTCATGTTGGCCAGGGTTTGTCTGAGATGATTGAGGGCCCCTTGCCTGTCCCTTGCATGGGACTTGCTGGCAAGAAAAATTTCCTTTCTTCTTTCCTTGAGTGCGAGACCGTAATATGCCTCGCTTCCCGAGTACGCCCTCGCAGATTCAAAGTAGTTGAGGCCGAGGTCAATCGCCCGATTGATGACTTCATAGGCCTGGGATTCGCGGCCGTAGGTCCTCAGGACGCCTTCGCCGCCCAGCCCGAGAATGGTTGCTTCGTAGCCGGTGCGGCCCAGAGTTCTTTTCGGAATGGTCATCGCTCTTCCGGGACTCCTTGGTGTCTCTTTCAGGTTGACATGAATCAGCCCGCTTTTTCAAGAAGTTTCTGCGCCGGGAATGGTCCCCTACGAAAACATCCAGTCGAAAAACCGGATTCATGGTTGGAACGAAATTCCTGATACTCAGTGACTGTAACCTGGGAGTTTTCACCAGCCAGCCAAGCATAGTCCGATCTCGACGGCAGAATTGAATAATCTCCTTTTCTATCAGTAGGTTGTAACGGGTTCATTCCGGCGGGTGACAGTGGCATAATCCTTGAAAATTTAGAAAAAGAGCGACATTTGCTCACAAACGGAAGACAAAAGGCGGGAAAGGAGACGATTATCATGAACGGCGCCAAAGTATTGCTTGTCGACGATGAGGTGGTCTTCACCAGCAACATGTCCAAGCTCCTGCAAAATCGCGGGTACCGGGTCACCGCGGTCAACAGCGGAGAAGCAGCGATCAGTGCCATGCAAAAGGAAGGCTTCGACGTCGTGGTTCTCGACCTCAGGATGCCTGGAATGGACGGCCTGACCACATTGAAGGAGATCAAGAAACAGGGTCTTTTTACTCAAACCCTGATCCTGACAGGCCACGGATCAATCGATTCGGCCATGGAGGCGACCAAGCTGGGCGCCTACGACTACCTGCCTAAGCCATGCGAGATAGGAGAGCTGGTGGCAAAGATCGAAGGGGCATGGGAGAAAAAGGGCGCAGCAAAGGACGAGACGCAAGCAGGATGACGAAGGAAGCGTGAGTCGACGAAGAAACTTTCGAAGGGCATCCGGACTTCGGGAATAAGGGCAAGCGATCTAGGAGAAAGCGCAATGGAATGGCAAATGTGGTTCACGATGGGGTGCGTGGTCTTGATGTTCATACTGCTGGCAAAAACGAGCGTGGGTCCCGAGTGGATCTGCTTGGGCACACTGGTGACGCTGTTGACCGTGGGAATTGTAACGCCGGCGGAAGCAGTCGCCGGGGCATCGAACCAGGGGATGCTCACCGTGGCCATCCTGTTTGTCGTAGCAGGAGCGATCGAACAGACGGGCGCCATAACCATGCTCACCCCCCTGCTTTCAAACAAGATAAGAAAAACGTCGTCCGCCCAGTTTCGCATGATGGCTCCGGTCACCGTGCTGAGCGCTTTCCTGAACAACACCCCGGTCGTGGCAATATTTATCCCCGCAGTGACGGCGTGGGCCAGGAAGATCAAGATTCCCGTGTCCAAGCTGATGATTCCCTTGAGCTACGCGGCCGTCCTCGGCGGGACGTGCACCCTGATCGGCACCAGCACAAACCTGGTGGTGAGCGGTATCGTGGAAAAGCAAACGGGCATGAAGATAGGGTTTTTCGAGATCACAAAGATTGGGCTGCCCTCGGCGGCGATCCTGTTCGGGGTCGTTCTCCTCCTGAGCCGGTGGCTTCTTCCTGACCGCTCGTCGGCCATAGAGCAGATGGGAAAACCAAAGGAATACACCACCGAGATGATCGTCGACCCGAAAGGCGGACTCGTGGGGAAAACCATTCAGCAAGCGGAACTCACGGAAGAAAACGGCATAAACCTGATCCAGATCATCCGCGAGGGAGAGATCATCCCGGCGATCGATTACTCCATGGTCCTGAAGGCGGACGACAGGCTCGTTTTCGGCGGCGTCAAAGGCATGGTCTCGGATCTTCACCGGACAAAAGGTTTGACTCCCGTGCTGGACAGACTGTTCGAGATCGAAACTCCGCGAAGCGATCGCTGCTTCGTGGAAGCGGTCGTTTCAAAATCCAACCGCCTCATCGGCCGGAGCATCGTGGGGGGCCATTTCCGGCAGATTTACGACGCGGTCCTCGTCGCGCTCTCGCGGGGGGGCAAGCAGATCAAGGAAAGCCTGGGGAGCGTGATTCTCCAGGAGGGGGACACGCTTCTCCTCGAGACGCACCCCCATTTCTATCTGCGCAACAAGGATTCAAACGAGTTCCACCTCATCAGCCAGTTGGAAGAGTCCGCGGCACCCCGGTACAACAAGGCGATTTTTGCCATGTTCGTCCTCGTGGCCATGGTCGTGGCCGCTTCGGCGGGGGGATTCGGCATGTTCAAGGCCGCGGCCCTCGCCGCCGCGATCCTGTTGGTTACCCGTTGCATCACTCCCTCTCAAGCCTATCGGAGCCTTGACCTGCAGGTGCTGCTTGTGATCATCGCCGCCTTCGGCATAGGAAGGGCCATGGAGAAGACAGGGGCTGCCGAGTTGATCGCAAAACAGATGGTGAGCGTGGCGGCGGGCAACCCGTTTTTCGTTTTGTCCATGCTTTACCTGACCTGTTCCATCCTCACGGAAATGGTGACCAACAACGCCGCGGCATTGATCCTGTGGCCTATCGCGTATGCCATGGCAGGCCAGATGAATGTGAGTTTTGTTCCCTTCGCCTTCGCGATCATGATGGGGGCTTCCGCGAGTTTCGCCACCCCGATCGGCTACCAGTGCAACATGATGGTGTACGGGCCGGGCGGCTACCGTTTCAGTGACTTCCTGAGGATCGGAGTGCCCATGAACATTATCATGTGGCTTGTAGCGAGCACGCTGATCCCGATGATATGGCCCTTCAAGTGAGAGAAGGGTGTCACAGCCGGCCGCAGCAAACCGCGTAAAAAAGCGAGGGATGATAACGAGAGATGGCAACGGAAAAGAAGCGCGATTTCGCACCAAGTACACCTGAACGGGAAGCCTACTACAGAAGGCAGTTTCGCAGGTTCGTTTTCTTCACCACCGTCAGTTCCATCATACCTCTTCTTGTCCTGGGCTGGATTTTCAATTACTATTATACGGAGTTCGTCAGGGGTCGCACAAAGGCTTCCTTCGTCACCCAGCTCGAACAGCACTGCAAGCTGGTGGAACTTTTCCTGCAGGAGCAGGTTGCCAAGCTGGAACTGGCGGCCCGTACTCATCGAAAGGATTTTCTTGCCCAGGAAGTCAATCTCTCTTCGGTCTTCGTGAATATCAATGAGAAGAGGGGCGCCTTCACCGACCTGGGCCTGATCGACGGCAACGGCCGGCACCTGGCATACATCGGGCCTTACGACCTTATGGACAGGGATTATTCGAATTCATTCTGGTTCCAGGAGATCATGACCGGTCCAAGCAAACAGGTTTACATCAGCGACATGTTCCTCGGGTTTCGAGACGTTCCCCACTTCATCATCGCCGTCATGGGAACCGAGGGGAGCGAAAGGTGGATTCTTCGGGCGACGATTGAAACAGAAGTTTTTCGCCGCATCGTCGAGGACGTGCGAATCGGCAGCACGGGTGAGGTGTTCCTTCTTAACACCGGGGGGGTCTACCAGAGCAATCCGAGCAGGGGCGGTAAGATGCTGGAGAAATCGATTTTCCCGGTCATGCCCTTTACGGACAATGTGAGAGTCGAGGTGGGGCGTTTCGGATCCGGTGATAACCCCGACCGGCCGGCCATGCAGATTGCTTCCTACGTCTGGTTGAACAACCCGCGATGGATGCTCGTGATGAGACAAGACTATTCAGAGGCCCTCTACGACGTCAACCACGTGAACTACGTTATGCTGGTCATCCTGCACGCGAGCGCGCTCATGATCCTCGTTGTTACGATCTTTATCACGCGATACATGATTCGTGCCATGCGCAAGCGGGATGCGGACGTGGATCGTGCGAACGAGTGCTTTTTCCAGGCAAGCAAGCTGGCCTCCGTGGGAGAGCTCTCAGCCGGCGTGGCCCATGAAATCAACAATCCTCTGGCCATAATCAATTTTGAAAGCCAGATCCTGGCGGACATGGAAAAGACATCGGAAATGGCCCCGGGGTTTCGAGAGCAACTCCTCAAGTCTCTCGCCCGCGTCAGCAACCAGGTGAAGCGGTGCAAGCGCTTGACGCACAATTTGCTCAAGTTCTCACGCCAGACCGAGTCCGTGATAGGCGATGTCGACATCAACAGCCTGATAGAAGACGTCATCCCCCTGATTGAAAGAGAGGCGGCAAGCAGCGGAGTCAGGCTCATAGTTGAACCGGAAGCCGACCTTCCGACCGTCTTGGCGGATTCGTCTCAACTCCAACAGGTGTTCCTCAACCTGATAACCAACGCAATCGACGCTCACAATGAGACAGGTTATGGCAGTGTGCGGATCACAACCAAATCCAATGTGAAGGAGAAGGGAGTGGTTGTCACGGTTTCCGACACAGGTTCGGGAATCCGCCCGGAAATCGTCGATAAAATATTCGACCCCTTTTTCACCACCAAGCCGGTGGGAAAGGGAACCGGGCTGGGTCTCTCCATATGTTACGGCATCGTGAGCAAACTCGGCGGAAACCTGTCCGTTCAGAGCCGGTACGGTGAGGGATCGGTCTTCACCGTCTTTCTGCCCTTTGAACCCCCGCAAGGGCTGAAAGACAATGGTGGGCCGAAAGGAAAATAAGCTTGGAAAAAGGAGAAAAACCCAATGGAAACCACGAGGATTCTGCTTGTTGACGATGAGACGGATTTCACCGACACCATGTCCCTGTTGCTCAGAAACAGGGGGTATCAGGTTACCGCGGTGAACAGCGGCGAGAACGCGATCAAGGCCCTCGGCAGCGGCAGATACGACGTGATGGTCCTGGACCTGAAAATGCCCGGCATGGACGGAATGACTACTCTGAAAGAAGCCAAGAAACTCGACCTCTTCACCGAGACTCTTATCCTGACCGGGCATGCAACTGTCGATACGGCTCTTGAGGCCGTCAAGCTCGGGGCGTACGATTATCTGACAAAGCCTTGTGAAATAGGCGATCTGGTGCTAAAGATTCAGGGAGCAAGGAAGAAAAAGGACGCCACTGAAGAAGAGGTGATCACGAAGAAGATCGACGGAATTGTTGAAGGGAAATCGTTCTAGCCTTTCTCTGCCGCCGTCATGATCGGTAGGATCATGAGACCAGGAGTGGATCGAGAGGAGAAAAACTCAGATGGCAAAGATTCTTTTGGTAGATGATGAAGTGGAGTTCACTGAAACCACGAAAAGGCTGCTGGAGCACAGGGGATATGACGTCACCGCGGTGAACAGCGGCGACGGCGCCATAAGAAGCCTCGGGCAGGACAAATACGACGTCATGGTTCTGGACCTGAAAATGCCCGGCATGGACGGCATTTCCACCTTGAGAGAAATCAGGAAGCTGGATCTCAACACCCAGACTCTTGTCCTTACGGGGCACGGAGCCATCAACACAGCGCTGGAGGCCATGAAACTCGGAGCATACGATTATCTCACGAAGCCGTGCGATATCGACGAACTCACTGAAAAGCTTGAAGGTGCCAAGGAGAAGGGCGAATCGCAGAACAAGAAGAAGTCGTTCCTTGGGGCCCTGACAAAGGGGATAAGAAGGAAGTGATGCCGCCGAGAAGGTCTCACACTGCGTTGAATGGATTTCCTGAAGGCGGGGGAAGATATCGCCCATGCCCATGAAGTGGCCTCACTGGGCCGTGCTCATTCCTGTTCTGGTGGGAGCGTTTTATTTTTTTTATCCGAGGATCGAGAACCTATTCGTCTTCTTCCCCCAAAGAGCCTTTGATTTCACGCCTGAGTCCTTTCATCTCAAGTACCGGGATGCCTATTTCGTGACGGAGGATGGGAAAACCCTGCACGGGTGGTTTTTCCCCGGAAACGAGGATGACACCGTCCTCCTTCATTTCCACGGCAACGCAGGGAACATTTCCCATCGTCTCGATCTTGTCAGGCATTTGCTGCGACGAAGGCTGCAGGTTTTTATATTCGATTACCGGGGCTTCGGAAAAAGCGAAGGAAGACCGTCGGAGAAGGGACTCTACAGGGACGGTGTAGCCGCCTACGATTACCTGGTGCAGAAGGAAGGTGTCTTTCCCGGGAAGATTGTTCTTCACGGGCACTCCCTCGGCGCAGCCGCTGCAATCGAAGTGGCTCTTAACAGGGGAGCCAAGTCTCTAATCCTTGAAAGCGCTTTTACGTCAACCAGGGACATGGCCAAGACCTTGCCCCTCTTTTTCCTCCTTGCCCCGCTCCTCCCGGCCAACTACAACAACCTTGAAAAGGTGGGCCATGTCCACATTCCCAAGCTCATAATTCACGGCGACAATGACGAGGTTGTTCCTTTCTCCATGGGAGAGCGGCTTTTACTGGCTGCCGCCGAACCCAAAAATTTCCTCCGCCTCCGGGGAGCCGGGCACAACGACACCTATGTCGTGGGCGGGGACTCATATCTGGACACCGTCGAGAAATTTGCCGAGGAGTCGGCTTTCTAGATGATCAAGAGTGTTCGGTGTTCGGCGTACAGCGGGCATAGGCGTTTACGAGTCCGTCGCACTTTGTGCTTTACAAGGGCAAGAATCTCTTGTAATGGTTAAACCATTATAAAGGCTATGTGCATGTTCCAGCAGGCAAAACAGAGCAGGATGTTCCAGGACGTGGTCGACCAGATTCAGGATGCGATCCTCAAGGGGAGGCTTGCGCCGGGGAGCAGACTGCCCGCCGAGAGGGAACTCACGGACATCTTCAAGGCCAGCCGGGGGACCCTCCGCGAGGCGTTGAGAGTGCTCGAACAGAAAGGGCTCATAAGCATCAAGATGGGCGTCAAGGGCGGGGCGGTGGTTAACCGGCCTACGACTCACCAAATCAGCGAAAGCCTCGATCTGCTCATACAGTACCGGAAGGTCTCGCTGCGGGACCTGGCTGAATTCAGAGAAGGCGTGGAAGGCATGGTCGCGGCGCTGGCTGCGAAGAGGGCTACGAAAGAAGACATCCGTCACCTCAAAAGGCTTCTTGATGAGGCCGGGGCTTGCGTGAGGCAAGGCGCTCCGGGATGGGACGCCTTCATTCTGGTCGACAACAGGATTCACATGAGCCTGGCGAAGATGGCCGGAAACCCTGTATACGAGTCGGTGCTTCGGACGGTGTATGACAACATTCATCGTTACTTCGACCGATTTCTTCCGAGGGAGGAAGGCATTATCGAAGAGAACTTCCGGGATCTCAGGGACATCGTCAAGGCAGTGGAAGAAGGGCGGGCCGCAAAGGCCTCCCGCCTCGTTCAAGACCACGTGTCCCGGTTCAACAAACGCATGGAGGAGAATGCTTCTTCTCTGTCAACGCCTCAAGGGAAGGTTTGAAACCCATGAAAAAAAGACGAATTGAAAAACATCCCATCCTGGACATTCCCAGGCGAAAGCGAGCCGAGTTCACCTGGAACGGCCGGAGACTGGAGGGCTTTGAAGGAGAGATGATCGCCTCCG
>Ga0068714_10000950_pt1 | contig 46981 bp, 40 predicted proteins | sample MTBNYHSulfiMetaG_FD_62988 | JGI IMG/M metagenome (GOLD analysis project Ga0068714, IMG submission 62988) | Enrichment culture microbial communities from rom New York Harbor, USA that are MTBE-degrading - MTBE-NYH (New York Harbor Sulfidogenic)... | ecosystem: Environmental > Aquatic > Marine >... | reverse complement strand
GTCAAAGCCATCGTCGTCGTCAAAGCCATCGTCGTCGTCAAAGCCATCGTCGTCGTCAAAGCCATCGTCGTCGTCAAAGCCATCGTCGTCGTCAAAGCCATCGTCGTCGTCAAAGCCATCATCATCGTCAAAATGACGGCCTGAATCAATTCCATAGTTTTTGCAGAATAGGAAAAACTCATCGGAAACAACAAATCTTTCCAGCACAACCGATCTGTTTGTTCCATTTCTCAGTGCTGAAAGCCATCCATTGAAACCCACTGAATCCGGTGGCCTGTTGAATAATGCATAATAAAGGGTTTCCAAAAACGCTTCATCGGATGTTCCCAGATTCGTAAATTCCGAGCCCATGATAAAACTTCTCGCGACATCTCCGCCGGTGACCCATCTGTTCCTTAAAGCACTCACCCATGCATCCAATCCGGGCCGGTCCGGCTCTCTATTCAGACATTCTCTGTAAAACCGGGTAACAAAGTCCTCCACCAGGCTCGAAGAGTAAGGCCTGATTCCATATTGACGACACAATGCGGCAAATTCGTCGGAATAAATAAAACGCTCCACCACAACAGACCTGTCTGTTTGGTTTTGGAGGAGCAATAACCAGCCGTTGAAACCGATTGTATCAGGGTTTCTTCCAAAAAATGCCCGATACAGGATGGTTAAAAACTCATTATCTGACGTTCCACGATTGACAAATTCCGGGCTGTAGATGAAGGCCTTGGCAAGGTCTCCTCCTGTAACTTGCTCATTTTTCAAAGCATTTACCCATCCATCAAAGCCAACCTGATCAGGATTCCTATCGAGGCATTCGATGTAAAATCGGTTCACAAAAGAGCCGACCAAATCCGCATCATCGTCCGCAAGGATTTCCGTTGTAAGTGGGAGCAACAGGAAGCAAACGACAAATAATGTTTTTTTTATGTTATTTGGCATGACTCCCTCCTTCTGAAAGGTTGTTGAGGCGAGTTACACAACTTCAAGATAGACGGACGCATCCCCTATTTAATGGAAGGTTGAAGTCCTTCTTTCTTTTTTCGGGACATCGGGCAGACACCATGGATACTGCTCAGGCTGTAACCGATAATGAAAATCTTAACGAGTTCGGCGAGGCATGATCCCAAGCACTCTCCTGTAAGCCCTTACGCCATTTCAGCGACGATGGGGTAAGGTATGGATAGCCTGCAACCTACCGCCAAGTTCCATTATCATATTTTTGTAGAAGCAAATCATTACAATAATGCACCATATATGATTATATTACAAGGCCTGTTCTGAAAAATCAAAATAAAACTTGCTTATTCTCAAAAAAAATCGTCATCTATGACTCTTTCCTTGATCGTTATAACCGATTATGATAATTCTTAAATATTAAAAACATGGCGTGGGGGGGATCCTCTTTGCACAACCCATGGATGGATAATGCAACGGGAAAAATCTTCTTTTTCAGTCTGGATGGTCCAGATACGGCTCAACTTCCTTCTTCTGGCTGTTTTTCTGGTCGGCATAGGACTGGCAATAGCCTATAGACACAGGGTCAGCATTGAGGCTGGGTTTGACTTTTTTCACGCGGCCTTGATCTTGGCGGGAACGGTTCTATCTCATATCTCAGTAAACCTGTTCAACGAGTACGCCGACTATGTCACAAGGATAGATTTCGATACGTTTCGGACCCCTTTCAGCGGGGGTACCAAGATGATGGTGTCAGGAAACACTAGTCCCCGGGCTGTGATGATTGCAGCCGTTACGACGCTGGCATCGGCTTTGGGCATCGGCTGCTATTTTGCTGTGGTTTCCCACTGGAGCATTCTGGCCGTCTCTCTCACGGGGGCATTGACAATCGTTTTGTACACACCCTTTTTTCAACGTATTATGTTAGGCGAATTTTCTGCGGGTCTCACGCTGGGGTCTTTTGTGGTCATTGGCACCTATATCGCCATGACGGCCAGTCCCGGCATGGACCTGGACCAGATCTTGCCCCCCGGAGTGGTGTTGATCTCGATACCCCCCGGAATTCTGACATTTCTGCTCCTGCTGATCAATGAATTCCCCGATACCGAGGCGGACCGGAAGGGTGGGCGCAAACATCTGGTGACCCATTTTGGCAAACAAAAGGCCGCCTATATATATGTGTCTGGATTAGGGCTCACCTTTGCAACCATCGTGGCGCTGCCGTTTCTCAATGTGGCTTCCAAATGGATATTCCTGGCGTTGATCCCGCTTCCAATGGCTTTCGATAGCGGTTTTACCGCTATCCGGTATCATGGGGACAGGAACAAGATTGTCCACGCCATGGAAAAAAACGTGCTGATCGTTCTGGGTACCGATCTGCTGATTGCCGTCGGTGTCCTGATTTAATAATAGTGACTCGGGCACTCAAAACACCCATTTTAGATTCGATAATCAGTGGATATCAAGCCGACACTTCAGCGCGTCACGATTCGATATCTGTTTACGGGTGGGTATGACACCTTATCCACGCTGGGCATTACCCTCATGTATTTAAGTCGATCCTCCTATTTTCAAAAGATATTTTTTGCTTTACTGAAACATGGAGAGAAGGGGGGTCATGTCTCTTATACCCTTTTCTCGAACCTTTTCCATACCGGCAAGGGATGAAAAAGAATTCCATCAAATATGTTATCGATATTAGCCTGTTTATAACCATTTGTGCCATTTCGACAATTGGTGTGTTGCTGGCTTTGGTAATTCCTGGGGGGAAAGCGGTATGGGCCTCAAAATATTTTTTTGGACTACACCGGCATGATTTGAGATATATTCATTTTTATCTTTCCGTTACATTTTTGATACTTTTATCTTTCCATCTTTGGTTCAATCGTGCTTGGATCATCCAATCGACGAAACAGGTTTTCGGAAACGGCTGGAAATGTGCCTTGTGGTGCCTTTCGATCGTTTGGACATGGGTATTTGTGACGGCCTGGGTTATCGCGCTGCGATAATCCAAGTTTGAGATTGGTCGATATCGGCAGTGAAGATCTGAAAAAAGGAGAAGCTCTATGGAGATGCATGATCTGGTGCCGGATTTCGGGCTTGAAGACGCTGGGTTTTACAATCTGGGCGCGGTACACTGGAACCTGTCCACCCCTACGCTCTACGAGTGGGCCGTGCGCCGATACGAGGGGGCCATCGCCCACCTGGGGCCGCTCGTCGTCAGCATGGGACAGCATACCGGCCGGGCCGCCAAGGACAAATATGTAGTGGATGAACCGCAAACCACCAAGGATGTCTGGTGGGGAAAGGTGAACGTCAAGTATCCCGATGAAAAATTCCACGCGCTGCACAGGCGCATGGCGGCATACCTTCGAGGGAAGACGGTTTTTGTTCAAGACTGTTATGCCGGGGCCGAGGAGCAGTACCGTCAATCGGTTCGCGTGATTACAGAATATGCGTGGCACAGCCTATTTGTCCGCAACATGTTTATTCAGGTGCCACGGGATCGGGAAGCCATCCGATGTTTTGTCCCGGATTTTACGGTCATCCACTGCCCTAATTTCAATGCAGACCCGGACGACGACGGGACCCGGAGCGGGACCTTCGTGGCCCTCCACTTGAGCAAGAAATTGATTCTCATCGGCGGAACGGCTTATGCAGGAGAGATCAAGAAGTCCATCTTCACCGCCCTCAATTTCCTCCTGCCGGGCCGGCAGGTCCTCTCCATGCACTGCTCGGCCAATGTGGGCAAAAACGACCCGAGTGATGTGGCCATATTCTTCGGTCTGTCCGGCACGGGGAAGACCACCCTCTCCGCCGACCCCAACCGCCTTCTGATCGGCGATGACGAGCACGGCTGGTCCGACAACGGGGTCTTCAATTTCGAGGGCGGCTGCTACGCCAAGGTGATCCGACTCTCCAGGACGGCGGAGCCGGAGATCTATGAGTGTACACGTCGGTTCGGGACCATCCTCGAAAACGTGGCCCTCGATCCCACCCTGCGGCGGATCGACCTGAATGACGACAGCCTCACGGAGAACACGCGGGCCTCCTACCCGCTTTCCCATCTCCGCAATATCGTCCCCTCCCGAATGGCGGGGCATCCAAGGAACATTGTCATGCTCACCGCGGACGCCTTCGGGGTACTTCCCCCCATCGCCAGATTGACGCCCGAGCAGGCCATGTACCATTTCATCAGCGGATACACGGCCAAGGTGGCGGGGACGGAGAAGGGCGTCACGGAGCCGACGGCCACGTTCAGCGCCTGCTTCGGAGCCCCCTTTATGGTGCGTCACCCATCCGTCTATGCCCAACTCCTGGCGGACAAGATCGCCAGGCATCGCGTCAACTGCTGGCTGGTGAACACCGGCTGGACCGGGGGGCCTTATGGCGGCGAGGGGAACCGGATTGAAATACGGCACACCCGGGCACTTCTGAATGCGGCCCTCAACGGCACCCTCGACGGCGTGGAGATGCGAACCGATCCGCGCTTCTTCTTCAGGATTCCGCTCCAGGCTCCTGATGTTCCTTCTGAAATCCTGAACCCAAGAGGCACTTGGGTCGATCCGGTGGCCTATGATGCCCAGGCTGGACGACTGGCCGGTCTTTTTCAGAATAATTTCGAGCAGTTTCGGGACCAGGCGCCGAAAACGGTTGCGGATGCCGGGCCTGAAACGGTGTGATGGTGGAACTATTCAGGGCATCGGACCCAGGTTGGATCACCATAAAACGACAATCCAAATCTGGCGTTCCTGGGGCTGATGCTGTGAATCGGATGCTCGAACATTACCTCGGACCTGATGTTTTCGACATGTGGAAAGGAATTCTAACGGGACATGGAAATTCTACCCCTCAATGACAGCGGGAGTCTTTATCTCGCATCCGACATCGATGACTGGTCGGCCATCGATGCGCTGGGCATTTCCGTCATCGTAGACCTTGACGGCGATCTTGATATTGGCGTTCCGACCATTCCGAATCATATTCTCTACATCTATTTCCCGTTCTATGACGTTGATCTGCCCGATCTGGGCAAACTCCATGCCGTGGCGCGGCTGGGTGCGACCTTGGTGAAACAGGGGTACAAGGTCTTGTGCCACTGCCTGATGGGATTGAACCGCTCGGCCCTGTTGACCGGGTTGATTCTGGTCTATCTGGGGATGACCGGCAAAGCAGCGGTCAGGCATCTGCAATCCAAGAAGTCTGGAGCGCTTTACAACGATATCTTCGCTGATTACCTGCGCAAGGCCCAACCGCTTATAAAGGCAGGTCCATAAACCGCAAGATCCGACCTCGTCCGGCCTCAACCAAAGGCCCGATCCTGCAGGTCGTCGGCAAAATCGACAATCCAGTGGAGAGCGTTGTAGGTTCGCGTCACACCGGTCCGCCGGTGTTTGACCACCGCCCGGACCGCTTCCGATGCCCTGGCCGGTGGAGGGAGGAGGACCTTCTCCTCCAGCAGTTCGAAATCCAAAGGGTCGAGCCCGGCATCCCGGATAATATCCTTGAAATCCTCAATCTCCGTTGCGTCTATCCGCATTCCTAAACTCCTTGCCTCATCAGCGTGCGCCGATGCGCTCTCGCGCTGCTGGGCCATCCTCCCGGACTGTCCGGGTATCGGTGTCTCCCGTGTTTTTCCCGAGCATGAAGAAAACGAGTAGAAATTCCGCCTGAATCCGGACGACGACGACGGTAAAGACATAAATCATGACGGTCGCGGCGGCAGCCCGGTAATTTCTGGCGGAGAAAAGAAAATAGTTGACGAAAATCAGGGCTGTCGCTCCTCCGAGAATAAGGAGGAGGCCGTAGACTACTTTGATCATTCCCGGTGTGATCAGGTGGTCGAACGACAGATCGAAGAGTCCACGGAAGAGTTCTCCAGCCGAGTCTCGCCCCAAGGTGTCGGCGGTGGCATCATCCGAACCGGTGGTCTTGCCGACGAGCGTCCAGGTGACGAAGGCTTCGGTGTGGAGTTCTGCCGAGCGCCGTTTCGCACGCAGTCTTGGCGTTGACGGTGCTTCCCTGGATTGAGAGACGACCATGCCACAGCAGGCGCAGGTGCCGCTTTTTCTTTGGGTGATGAAGCACCGCGGGCATGTCATCTCCGATTCATCGGTCCCATGTCTCACCTGTTGCGAGACGGCCTTCTCCACCCTGAACGGGGCGCCACAGATACTGCACTTCACGCTTATGCCGCCATCCGGCACCTCGGCATCCTTGAAACAATGCGCCGCCAGGCATTCCGGACAGTTCACTTTCATCTCGCACCTCCTGGACAAACGGATCTTATGGAACAGTCATTTCCCGTGGCTCAGTTTTTGCGAAGACCGTTCTCTCTTCAATCGTATCAAAGGCATCCAGCCGTGCACCGCTCTTTTGAACCTCGCGTTGCCGGCGGGTCATACATTTCTCGTCGGATGCCAATCATGAGGGCGTATCCAAAACGAGAGATTTTTCTCGACAGAAAAAACCGTGGACCAAAGCTCCGATCCCAGTGCCTGCGGTGTTCATGACAAGATCGAGGAGGCTGGAACTCCGGGACGGGATCCACGCCTGCCCGATTTCTATGGCCAGGCTTAGGGTAAACCCCAGAATAACGGCTAAGGCAACGTAATGCCGTTCAATTCGCAGCAGACCCCGGCGAAAAAGTAAGGCGAAAACGAGTCCAAAGGGCACGAAACCGACGAGGTTGACGACGACGTCCTGGATGAAAGCGCTTTTCAAGCTGAAATCCTCAAGGGAAAAGGCCAGGAACTGATGCTTGAGCACCGTCACTCTGGAAGGAATCTCGAGATGACGTCCCCGGCCCGATCGGTCAAGGACGGGGGCGCCGGGTTGGCCGTCGAACAGATAAAGCATGGACGGCCCCGTCGTGAGGGCATGGGAAAAATCGTGAGTTTTCAACCATTCGGTATAATGTTTCGATACAGCAGTGGCGGCGAGGGCGTGGGGATAGACCGCGAAGCCATGGATATCGCCTTCCCAGACGGTGTTGCCGTAGACGGAGTTCCCCATCACCAACGTGGAGGAATGCTCACCACCCGGGAACCTCAGGATCAGGTGCTTGTTTTCAGAAATGCGTTGGCCGTTCAAATAAAGTCGGGTCCCCTCCCTGTCCGTTGTTACTGTCGCGACGACGGGCGCCTGCGGCAGACCGGAAAGGTCGACGAAGACCCTCGGGGCTTTTCTGCTGTAATCAAAGTCGTTCCCGTTCATGACGACGATATGGTTCCGCCACTGCCCCATCAGTAATTGGGTGTCGTCATCCCCGTCATGGAACATGAACAGAATACCAAACCCGCTGTTCCCTTGGTGATGTGACGTGAAGGTGATTTCCATGGAAAACCCCGACGGCTCGTCCGTCATCTCGGGAGCGAAATCAGCCGGAACATCGAAAGGCTTCGTGCAGGCAATGCCGTATTTCCGGAACCGAATGCCGGGTCCGTCGGTCAGTCGGCTCACCTTGTTGGTAAAAAGAGAGTGGCGGGGGTTGAGCCCCACGACGATGATGGCCCCTAACACCGTCGCCGCCAGGCTGATCAGGATTTTCAGGGGTAGCTGCCTGCAGTTCATCGATTGTTGAAATCCGTTTTCTGTTTATGGGAAGCGTTCCCCCAGCACCTGCCGGGGGGATACCGGCTGCCGATTTCCATATTTTTACCCTCTATCGAAACGCAGCCAAAGTCAATATGGAATTCGGACCGAGCTGTCCCTGAGAAATCTCGTTCACGACTCGTTTCGGGCATATTTCGGGTAGACCCTTTGACGGTTTTGTGCTTTATGTTCTCGGAAACTTGTCTGGCACCCGCTATGGGCGACGGCGATGCGGTGGAGGACCGGAATCGAGACAGCGCTCCGGGGCATCCGCGCCGAGGAAAAGATCGAAGGTTGAAGACGCTGTCTTCAAACGCAATCCCTCCAGCCGTTCAACAAGGAGTTTTTTCATGAACACGAAAAACGAAACGAAAAACCCGCCGCAGATCCAGAGCAAACTGGTGCCGATCCTGCGGGAGGGGGTGGACATCGTCAAGATGGTCCTTTACAAGGAGCTGAAACCCTATCTTTCCGCCAGGTACCCGGACCGGGGCGCGCAGTTTGCCCAGCGACTCGCCGGCGCGATCCTGAACGATCTTTTCGGCGTCGAAAATCTGATGGAACCCTTTGCCGGGTTCAAGCGGGAGCACCAGGCCATGATTACAGAGGAACTCCGTGCTCTCCCGGATCGATTCGGCAGTCTCAGGATCGCCCTGACTGACGCGCTTCGCGTCCAGTTTCTCTGCGACAGCCGAGACGGCATTGACAGTGAATCAGTCCTGGTTCGGGCCAACGAGCTCGGCATCCTGATGATGGACCGGGATATCCCCCTGCCCAGGTTTTTCATGAACCTCGTCCGAAAGCTCGGCCTCGCCCACAAGATCCTCGATCCCGAGGCGGTCATGGCGATTCCGGAAGACGACGGTGGTCCCGGCCTCAACTGAGGGGGGCATTGGAACTTTTCCCGCCGGAGGAGGCAGCGCCATGACGCGATCACCGGATAAAACATCCCCCAAAGCGGCCCTGGCCGTGGCCGCCCTCACGACCTTCATGGCGCCGTTCATGATTTCGGCGGTGAATATCGCCCTTCCGGCCATCCAGGCGGAGTTCGCCGTGGATGCGGTGGTGCTGGGGTGGCTGGCCAACTCCTATCTGCTGGCCACCGGTGTGGCCCTGGTGCCTGCGGGAAAGATCGCCGACATTTATGGCCGGCGTAAAATCTTCATCACCGGCATCCTCGTCTTCACCGCCGCGACGACGGCCACCGCTGTCATGCCCTCGATAGCCTGGATCATTTTGCTTCGGATCCTCCAGGGGATGGGCGCTGCCATGACCATGACCACCGGCATCGCCATCATCTCGGCGGTCTTCCCGCCCAGCGAACGCGGGAAGGCCATCGGCATCACCGTGTCAAGCGTCTATATCGGCCTGTCAGCGGGACCGTTTGCGGGGGGGCTTTTGACCGGCGCCTTTGGATGGCGCGCTATCTTCCTCATCAACGCCCCCATCGGTGCCGCGGCGCTGCTGCTGGCCGTCCTAAAGATCCGCGAGGAGTGGGCCGACGCCGCGGGAGACCGTTTCGATGTCGCGGGCAGTCTTTTCTACGGCGTCGCTCTGGTCTGCCTCATGTACGGGCTGTCGATCCTCCCGGCGCCCCTGGGCCTCGGGCTGCTGGGCGGCGGGGCTCTGGCAATGGGGCTTTTCATTCGCCACGAGCTCAGGACGGCCTTTCCCGTCTTCGAGGTTCAGCTCTTCCGCCAAAACCGAACCTTCACCTATTCGAGCCTGGCGGCCCTGATCAACTATGCGGCCACCTTTGCCGTGGCGTTTCTGATGAGCCTCTACCTGCAGTACATCAAGGGCATGTCCCCCGAGGCCGCCGGCACCGTCCTCATCTGTCAGCCCGGGGTCATGGCCCTCTTCTCCCCGGCGGCCGGAAGGCTGTCGGATCGGATCGAGCCCGCCGTCATCGCTTCCGCCGGCATGGCGTTGACGGCCGCGGGCCTCGCCGCCCTTGCCTTTCTCTCCGCCGATACGGACATCCTTTACATCATCGTGAGCCTGGTCATCCTGGGGCTTGGGTTCGCGCTCTTTTCCTCCCCCAACATGAACGCCATCATGGGCAGCGTCGAAAAGCGACATTACGGCGTCGCGTCGGGAACAGTGGCGACCATGCGGCTCGTGGGCCAGATGCTGAGCATGACCCTGGCAACCCTGGCCTTTTCGTTCTTTATCGGAAGCGCCCAGATCGCACCGCCGGTATACCCTCGGTTTCTGGAGGCCGTGACCCTCTGCTTTGCGGCGTTCTCCGTCATGTGCGCCGGGGGCATCTATTTCTCCCTGGCCAGAGGCACCCTCCACGGTCGGCCCCGTTGAAAGTCCGCCCGTTTACACGATGCCGTCAATGATTATGTTAAATATATAAGGCAAGTTTCGGCTTTCATGGATGTGCATCGAATCCATGCCGTTGCCGTGAAGAAAGGGGGGTACCATGAATGCAGGCATTTTTTTTACCGGCTCGGGACCCATCCTGCTTCTGACATCATACGCATCTCTCGATAATCCCAATCTTGTCGATAAACTGAAAACCAAGGGCATTAAGAAGTTCATCGCATACTCGGTGCCCGAGGATGCAGTCAAAGCGAAATACGGAAATCATTACAATGTCATCATGGGAGATCTGAAGCAGGAGGACGATCTTCGGATTCTCGATTATGACGGCCATCATATCTTCAACAACTTTTCCCTGAAGGAACTCGGCGACCCCGTCTATCACGACGCGATCTGATGTCGTCCGGATTTCGCCGAGAACATCGATGACCGCAACGAGGCTATCCATGAACGGATAGCCTTTTTCACGTCGCGATGGCGGCCGTTCCGTGCGTCATCGACTTTTGGCGGCGGGAAAACAGGCGATAATCGGCAGGGTGATCAGGGGGATCACGGCAATTCCGGTCAAAACCGACTGGATGGAGGTGAGATCGGCAAGCTTGCCCACCAGCGGAGAAAGCATCCCCCCCAGGCCGAAGGCAAACCCCATCATGAGGCTCGCCACCATGGACCTTCCCCTGGGCGCCAGGGTCTGGGCCATGACCACGCCGATGGGCAGGGAAGCCAGCACCGCCGCGCCAGCCAGGATTGCGCCTAGATAGACCCACCCGCCCTCCAGCCGGAGAAACAGGAACAGGATCGGCGCCATGACGGCGTGGGTAAACAGAAAAACGGGCCTGAATCCGATCCGGTCCGAGATGTGGCCGGCGATGAGGCCGGCGGCCGTCCCGGCTATTGTGAAAAGGGAGAAGATCATCCCGGCGGAAACGAGGGAGAACCCCTTCTGGACATAGAGGACCGGCATGAAGGTCATGAACGACTGCCCCACCAGAGCCCTCAGGAACATGACGAGCCAGATGAGGGCGATGCTTTTCCATGCGGTGCCCAGGCTTTCCCGGACGGCACCGATAAACCCCAGGTGCCGCATGCCCTCGCTCTCGGGCGAGGGCACGGTGAAATAGAGGTAGACCAGGGCCGCCAGTCCGAAAATCATGGTCGCCGGCAAGGCCGACAGCCCGTACCGGGCCGCATACCAGGTGATGAAAAGCGGGCCGACGCCGAAGGCCAGGGTGCCGCCCGTGTTGAAGATCGACATGGAAAACCCGGCGTTCCGCCCCGCATAGAGGGGCACCATTCCCGTTACCGAGGGATGAAACATGGACGATCCCACCGACCCCAGGGCCACGGTCGTCAGCAGGGTCCAGAACCCGACGGCAATCCCGGAGATGGGAATGAAAACGACCGGCAGGAGCAGGCCGACCATGATGAACAGCCGCGTCTGGTAACGGTCGGAATAATAGCCGGCCATGGGCTGAACGATGAAGGCCAGGAAACGGTTGATCCCCGCGATCAGGCCGACCTGGGTCAGGGAGAGTCCCATCTTCTCGACGAAGAGGGGAAAGAGGGGACTGGTGAATGAACTGTAGAAATCCCCGGTGAAATGCACGAGGGTGAGGGCGAAAAGGATCCGGATGTTGGCCTTGGGATGTCCTGTCATGGCAGCGTGTCCTGGTTTGAAGATGTCGTCACGGTTGTCCCGCAAGCGGGACGGGCAGACAAGAAATTGGGGACTATAAGAGGCCTCGCGAACGCCGTCAACAGAAATTTGCCCGGCGTGCCGACAGGACCCAAGGGGTTGGGGTATGCCCGATAATGGGAACGGCGCGCAACGCGGTTATCGGTTTTTTGCAACGCCGTGAATTTTATTTGACATGCGGCCGAAGGGTTGGTATATTGTTTGCCAATTGAGTTTCCAGGATGAAAACGATCCATCGTCAGCCCCGGAATATTACCGGGGCTCTTCTTTTTGGTCCTTTCTCCATATTTCATATCCATCCAAACTACAACACAAAGGATTTTATGACCTTTCAAGCATTTCAGTTGAATTCCGCCGTTATGGCGGGCATCACAGCCGCGGGCTACACCCGGCCGACTCCCATTCAGACCCAGGCCGTTCCGAAGGTGATGGCCGGCGGCGACCTCATGGGGCTCGCCCAGACCGGCACTGGCAAAACCGCCGCCTTCGCCCTTCCCATACTGCACCGCCTGGTTACCGGCGATGCCGACCCGAACCGATTCCACGACCGCACCAACAATCGCCGTTCGACCGGCCGCGGCAGCGACAAACACGATTGTCCCCGCGCCCTGATCCTCGCCCCCACCCGCGAGCTGGCGGAACAGATCCACCAGTCCATCGAACTCCTCGGGCGGAAAACCCGGCTTTCGAGCATCGCGCTTTACGGCGGCGTCAACATCAATCCCCAGATCCAGAAGCTCAGCCGCGGCGTGGACATCGTCGTGGCCTGCCCCGGCCGTCTCCTTGACCACCTCAACCGGAGGACCGTAGCCTTTCCCAACCTGGAGGTCCTGGTCCTGGACGAAGCGGACCATATGTTCGACATGGGCTTTCTGCCCGACATCCGACGGATCATAGGGCGGCTTCCCGAAAAACGGCAGACCCTTCTCTTTTCGGCGACCATGCCCGACGAGATCCGGGGCCTGGCGAACGAAGTCCTGAATCGGCCGGCCACGGTCCAGATCGGTGTGACCGCCCCAGCGGACACCGTGAGCCATGCCCTCTACCCGGTGGCCCAACACCTGAAAACGCCGCTCCTGATGGCGATCCTGAAGGGCACCGATACCGGCGCCGTCCTGGTCTTCACCCGGACCAAGCATCGGGCACGGCAGTTGGGGGACAAACTGGCAAAGGCGGGCTACCCCTCCGCCTCCCTTCAGGGGAACCTCAGCCAGAACCGACGTCAGGCAGCCCTCGACGGATTTCGTTCGGGCAAATTTCAGATCCTGGTGGCCACCGACATCGCGGCCCGAGGCATCGACGTCTCCGGAGTCTCTCATGTCATCAACTACGATATTCCCGATACCCCCGATGCCTATATCCATCGCATCGGCCGGACCGGCCGAGCAACATGCACGGGCGACGCTTTCACCCTGACCACCGCGGCGGACGCCCCCATCGTCCGGGCCATCACCCGGGTCCTGGGCGCGCCCATCGAACGCCGCACCGTCGCGGACTTTGATTACGGCGTCCCCGAACCGGAAAAGGCCGGGGGGAGCCCCCGTCCCCGACAACATACCGCCACGCGAAATACCGCCAGGCGAAACAGCGAAGGATCGGCGGGCCTTTCCAGCGCCGGCAGAACATTCCCGGCGCACCGTCGAAACAGCGACGGCCGAGTTTCCGCCTACGCCGCCGGCGCGGGCACCCGGTCCGGATCCCACACCCGCCGCGCCCGCTGACTGGGATGACGGACCTCCGAAGGAGGACGTTCCGGGGACCCTACGGCGGTTAAGCCCGGGGCCTGACGGCGGGGACGGCCGTCATCATCTTATTAGGGACGCCCGAACCCGAATGACGACATGACGACATCCGCATTTCCCCCCACATTTCCGCCCGCCACCCGGGAAGAGATGCTTTGCCTGGGATGGGACCGCCTCGACGTGATCCTAATCACGGGGGACGCTTACATCGACTCCCCGTTCATCGGCACGGCCGTCATCTCCCGGGTTCTCCTGGATGCCGGATACCGGGTGGGCGTCATCCCCCAACCCGACACCGCAAGCGATCGGGACATCACCCGGCTGGGCGAACCTCTCCTTTTCTGGGGCGTCAGCGCAGGTTGCCTCGACGCCATGGTGGCCAACATCACCGCCTCGGGGAAAAGACGGCGACAGGACGATCTCACCCCCGGCGGCGTCAACAACCGACGACCCGACCGGGCCGTCATCGTCTACACCAATCTCATCCGACGCCATTTCAAGTCCACGGCGCCCATTGTACTGGGCGGCATCGAGGCCAGCCTCCGACGCATCTCCCACTACGACGCTGTATCCGACAGCGTCAGAAGGTCCATCCTGTTCGACGCCAAGGCAGACCTTTTGGCCTACGGCATGGCCGAGAAGACCGTCCTGGAGATCGCCTCGATCCTCCGGGCCGGCGGCGATATCAGCGCCCTCCGGACCGTCCGGGGGATTTGCTACGTCAGCTGCGATCTCCCCGAGCCCGCTTCGGAGTTTCCCGGGCCCGACGTGTTGCTCCCGGACCACTCGGCCGCCGCCCGCGACAAAGGGGAGTTCACCCGGATGTTCCGACTTTTCTACACCAATGCCGATCCACTGACGGCCCACCGCCTCTGCCAGCGACAGGATACGCGATACCTCGTCCAGAATCCTCCGCAAAGCCTTCTCTCTCCGGAGGAGTTGGATCGGATTCACGAGTTGCCCTACGCCCGGGAAGTCCATCCCTGCCATCGAAACGACGGCCCCGTCAGGGCCCTCGACACCATCCGATTCGCCCTTGTCGCCCACCGGGGGTGTTACGGCGAGTGCCGATTTTGCGCCATAACGGTCCATCAGGGACGGCACGTCGTCTCCCGTAGCGAGGACTCCATCGTTCGGGAAGCCTTGACCTTCACGGCCCACCCTTTGTTCAAGGGGATCATTTCGGACGTGGGGGGCCCTACGGCCAACATGTACGGGATGGAATGCCGGAAAAAACAGATGGACGGGGCCTGCGTCGACAGGGGATGCCTGTTTCCCGACGTCTGCCCCGGGATGCCGGTTCGCCACGACCGCCAACTGCGGCTCCTCGAACGCCTCAGAACCCTTCCGGGGGTCCGGCGGGTCTTCATCGCCAGCGGGATCCGGTACGACCTGATTCTGAAGGATCGGAAACACGGCGAACGCTACCTCGAGGAGATTCTCCGACACCACGTATCAGGACAGCTCAAGATCGCCCCCGAGCACGTGGATGCCAATGTCCTGAACCGCATGGGAAAACCCGGAAAGGAGGTTCTGGAGGCGTTCATCCGGCTGTTCGCGCGTCTGAAGCGACAGAAGGGGCTCGACGGCTTTCTGACCTATTATTTCATGGCGGCCCATCCCGGATGCACCCGGGCGAACATGGCCGAACTCCGCGCCTTTGCCGAAAAACGGCTCCGGCTTTTGCCCGAGCAGACCCAGATCTTCACCCCCACGCCCGCCACCTGGTCCACCCTCATGTACCACACCGGACAAGACCCCTTTACGGAAGAAACGATCTTCGTGGAAAGAGATCGATCGGCCAAGGTACGCCAGAAAGCCGTCGTTATCCCGGGCAGTCCTGAACGATCGAAACGGCGCTCCTCGTGACGTCGGAAGAATCAGGGCACCTTGTAGACCATGGCGTTGATGTTCATGCCGGCTCCCACGGAAGCGAAAACAAGGATATCTCCGGAGCCGACATGATGCCCTTCCAAGTCTTCTCGATAGAGCAGGTCCAAGAGCGTCGGCAGGGTGGCGACGGAGCTGTTGCCGAGATGGGCAATCGTCATTGGCATGACGCCCTCGGGGATATCCTTGATCCCGTAAAGACGGAACAACCGCGTCAGAATCGCATGGTCCATCTTTTCGTTGGCCTGGTGGAGCAGGACCTTCTTGACGTCGACAAGGCTGTACCCGGCCTTTTCCAGGCATTTCTTCACGACTTCGGGCACGATTTTGAGGGCGTATCGGTAGATGTCATGGCCGTCCATCTTGATGTAGAGCTCACCGCCGGTGTGGTTCGGATTGTAGGATTTCTCCATCCTCAGCAGATAGACATGGTCGGCGGCATCGGTTCTCGTGACATGGGCCAGGATGCCGGCCTCTTTCTCCGTGGCTTCCACCAGGGCCGCGCCGGCCCCGTCGGCAAAGATCATGGAGTCGATGTCGTGGGGGTCCGAAATCCGCGACAGGGTCTCCGCGCCGATCACCAGGATCTTTTTGGCGTCCCCCGACCGGATATGGCAGTCCGCCAGCGTCATTCCATGCAGCCATCCCGGGCAGCCGAAGGGAACATCGTAGGCGACGACGTACGGATTTTGAATCCTCAATTTGTGTTTGACCCGTGAGGCAATGCTGGGGACTATGTCGACCCGGACGTTGTCCGTCGGCACATCCCCCAGATTCTGGGCGACGATGATGATGTCGAGACTCTCCGGATCGACCCCTTCCAGGGCTTTTTTTGCAGCGAAAAAGGCGATGTCGGAGGTTTTGAGATCCTCGGTGACATATCGGCGTTCACGGATACCCGTGATGTTCTGGAGCGTCTGAATGATCTCGGCGTTGGGCTTTGTCAGCCGTATCCCGTCTGCACTGTAAAATTCGCGGTTCAGAAAATGGCTGTTCGGTATCCTCGCTGTGGGAATGTAGCTGCCCGTTCCAGTGATAATCGAATGTGTCATGATTGAAACCGTCTGCCTCCTTATCGGTATTGTCTTCACGCCGCCCTTCGGGGTTGGGGGCGGCGTCACCCCCTGTTCCTTGGTATATATAAAGGAAATTTCGGCTGTTGTACATAGATAGGAATACGTATTATTGGAAATTCGGAAAAAATTTGGTGGAAAGGTGTCGGTAGTCCCTCAAGACTTGATTTTTGAAGCCGATTGCATCAAAGTAAGCAGGGATGCCCTGAGGGCATATAAACCGTATCAACCAATTTTTTGCAGAATATATGGGAGATGTTCATGAAAACGGTAGGCTTTATCGGATGGCGCGGCATGGTCGGTTCGGTTCTGATGAACCGGATGCTGGCGGAAAACGATTTCAATGCATGCGATCCCTTCTTTTTCTCGACGTCCCAGGCCGGGCTGAAGGGGCCCGATATCGGCCGGGGGGCATCCGAGGTGGCGGACGCCCTCGACCTGAAACGTCTGGCGGAAATGGACATTATCGTCTCCTGCCAGGGCGGCGACTATACAAAGGACTGCCACCCCCGACTGCGCGACAGCGGCTGGAACGGCTACTGGATCGATGCCGCCTCGACCCTCCGGATGGAGAAAAAAAGCGTCATCGTCCTCGATCCGGTGAACCGCCGGGTAATCGACGAAGCCCTTTCCCGGGGCATCCGGGATTACGTCGGTGGCAACTGCACCGTCTCCCTGATGCTCATGGCGCTGGGCGGTTTATTCGAAAATGAACTGATCGAGTGGATGACCTCCATGACCTATCAGGCGGCCTCGGGGGCTGGCGCCAAAAACATGCGCGAGCTGGTGTCCCAGATGAAGGCTATCGGGGACAGCGCCGATTCGCTTCTGTCCGACCCTGCCTCGGCCATTCTGGATCTGGACCGTCGGGTCACGGAGACCCTCCGCGAGGCATCCTTTCCGACGGAAAATTTCGGGGCGCCCCTGGCCGCCGGCCTGATCCCCTGGATCGACCGCCCCATGCCGAACGGGCAGACCCGGGAGGAATGGAAGGGGCAGGCGGAAACCAACAAGATTCTCGGACGCGAGGACTACCCCCTGCCCATCGACGGCCAGTGCGTCCGCATCGGCGCCATGCGCTGCCACAGCCAGGCATTCACCATCAAAATGACCCGTGATCTGCCGCTCGCCGAGATCGAGGAGATCATCGGCGGGCACAACGCCTGGGTGAAGGTGATCCCCAACGAAAAGGAGGCGAGCCTGCGGGAACTGACGCCCGCCAAGGTCACCGGCACACTGTCGGTCCCGGTGGGCCGGATTCGAAAGCTCAACATGGGGCCGACCTATCTCACGGCCTTTTCGGTGGGCGACCAGTTGCTATGGGGCGCGGCGGAGCCGCTGCGTCGGATGCTGCGGATCCTGATCGAGCACTTGGCATGACATCATTGCCGCCAGTGGCATCGCCGAACCGATGTCCGGCCGAAACGGCAACGTCGTCGGCCGGCCCGGACTCCGGTCCGGCGTCCGCTGTAGGTCCCGGGCCGGTGGAGACGCACTCTCGGCTATTTTGCCTTCTGCTTCTCCTGCTTTTCCTTCCGTTTTTCCTTGATGCTCTTGGCAGGCTTCTTCTTTTCCTCTTTCTTGGTGTCTCGCGATTTTCCCATGACGCTCCTCCTCAATGTTGGGTGAAAAAGAAGGGAGGCGGCGATAAGCGTCTCCCTCTTCGCCGATATCACATTTTGATGCATTCGTAAAAAGTGAATTCAGTCCACCTTCGGGCGGCGCTGTCGTTCCCGCCACGCGATGGCCAGATTGCTGGCCACCACCACCGCGGTGCCCCCGATGACCGTGGGCGTCGGCAGCTCCCGCCAGAATATCCAGCCCGTCAGCGTGGCCCAGAGGATGGCGCTGTAAGTGCAGGGCGCCAGGAGGGACGCCTCGGCCAACTGGAACGCCGTGGTCTTGGCGACCTGCTGAACAGCCGAGAAAACGCCGATCCCAACCAGCCACGGCAACAGGTCCGGGGTGGGGAAGGCCCCGGAAAAAAGGGTGTACGGCGCGGAGAGGATGACGCCGATGAGAATGAAGTAAAATACGGTGGTCAGGGGATCTTCGGTCCGACCCAGGCGACGGAGGGTGATGTCGACCAGGGCTCCGAAAAACGTCCCGCCCAGAGCGATGAGAGAGGCGGGATTGGCGAACATCCCCATGGACGGCCGGGCCACCATCAGAATACCGCCGAAACCGACGATGACGGCGGCCCACCGGTGCCGGTCGATGCGCTCCCCCAGAAGCATGGGCGACAGGGCTGTAACGAACAGGGGCGCGGCAAACAGCAGGGATGTGGCATCGGCCATGGGCAGGAGGGCGTAGGCCCAGAAGATCAGGCCGACACCGATGTTCCCGAGCATGGCGCGGTAGAGGTGGGCCCGAATCCGTCGTGTCTTGAATATGGACGACGGCCGGGTCATGCGCATATAGGGCACCAGGAGCGCCAGGGCGACAATGCCGCGATAAAAGACCATCTCCACGGGACCGTAAACCGAGCTGCACATCTTGGCGCAGGTGTTCATCAGAACGATGCACCCTGTGGCAAGGAGAAAGAGCAGAATGCCCCTGGGGGCGTTCTGGGTGGTCATCGTCCCCGGAATCCGGCGAGAACCCAGCAGGCCAGCCACCCGGCCAGGACCGGCCCCACCCCGATACAAAGGAACCGGATCGGCTCCTCCTCCCAGGGTTTGAGCCATGCCGCGGCGCCCGCGAGGTAGACCGCCGACATGGCGATTCCCAGGCGCATTTTTCCTGAAAGCCGTTTGCGGAAACCCGTCCCGCCGGTGCGAGGCTTTGGTTTCCGGGGCATGAAGATGATCAGGAACACCACCAGCGCGATAACAATGAGTTCTTGAAATCCCGACATTTAACGCCTCTCTTCATACAGCCCGATAGGGATGCCCGCAAATCGGTCATACCCATCGACTTCGCCGTCCGTTCCTTCGATATCACAACTGCCGACACTGTCAAACGGGGAATTCCCTTCCCGTCGACAGCAGCTCGGCCGCGCCGCATGGGGCCATTGTGGTTAACTCGACTTTCGACTTTCAAGGCCGGTGCCTTCATCTTCTTCAGCCGCTGTCCGGTCACCATCATGAAACTCGAAAGTCGAGAATGAAATTTGTCAAGTCGATGAATGTGTGATAATTTGACATTCAACTTTCATGTGGTAACGGGATAGAGGTGCCGGGAGGATACGGCCCGCGCCCCTTCAGCAGTGAGTTTTAGTGCCGCTTAAGCGCCGCGGCGGATCAGCGGCCCGGACTGTCTGAGCGCCAGCGAGTTTCCGGGCCGCCCGGAGCAAGCTTTAGCGGCACTTGAACGAAACCGCGCCGGGCGCGGGCCGTATCCTCCCGGGACCGGCCTATGAAAATCGACAGTTGAATTTTTCAGCCTTCAGCCTTCGGTCTTCGGTCTTCAGCTCCTGCCCGGTCACCATGACGAAAGCCGGAAGCTGATGACGTCGACGGCTGAACGACCGACATCCGGCGCTCAAGAGGAGGTATGGATGCCCCCGACACCCCAATCCCGGTACCGGACCGCTGTTGCCCTCCTGACCCTCGCCTTTTTGGCGGTCGGCGCCTTTTGCCCCCCCAGTTCCGGGGCCTATGACGGAAAATATCCCTTTCGCGCGGGAGCGACGGTGGGGATGGTGGCCGACATCGTTCGCGAGATCGCGGGGGACCGGGCCGAGGTCACGGGCATCATCGGCGCCGGCGTCGACCCGCATCTTTACAACCCCACCCGAGGCGACGTCGCGGTGCTCCTGCGATCCGACATCGTCTTCTACTCGGGATTGCTCCTGGAAGGACAGATGACGGAGATCCTGGCCAAGGTGGGGCGGCGCCGCCCGGTGATTCCGGTGACCGAGCGCCTGGAACGGACGGATCTGATACACACCCCCCAGACCCAACACTACGATCCCCACGTCTGGATGGACGTTCAGGGATGGATGAAGGCCGTGGCTGTGGTCCGGGACGCGCTCTCGGCCTTCGACCCCCAAAACGCCCCCGAATACAGGGCCAGGGCCGAAGCCTATCTGTCGAATCTCAAAACCCTGGACGACTATGTCCGCAAGGTCATCGCCTCCATTCCCGAGAATCAGCGGGTCATGATCACGGCTCACGACGCCTTCAGCTATTTCGGACGCGCATACGATATCGAAGTGATGGGGATCCAGGGTCTTTCCACCGAATCCGAGGCCGGTCTCAAGGACATCAACCGCATCGTGGACGATCTGGTCCGGCGAAGGATCCCCGCCGTCTTCGTGGAGACCAGCGTTTCGGACAAGAACGTCAAGGCGCTCATCGAGGGGGCAAGGTCCCGGGGCCATTCGGTTCGCATCGGCGGGACGCTCTTTTCGGACGCCATGGGAAAGGCCGGGACCTACGAGGGCACCTACATCGGCATGATCGATCACAACGCCACGGTCATCGCCCGGGCCCTGGGGGGCGATGCCCCTCAAACCGGGATGCAGGGAAAACTCACGTCGCTTCACTGAAGGCTGTCAGCAGAAAGGGTGCGACAAGCCCCGTTTGTCGCGCACGCACCCCTTCAGCCTTCAGCCTGACCCCCTAAACCATCATCGGTCCGCCGCCAGTCAGGGCCGGCCGATACGACAGGAGGTGTGCCATCATGGATAAATTCCTGAACCGGCTGCGCTTTTTTCGACGGAAAGCATCCGCGACCGGCTGCCGCGAGGAGCGCTCCGCCGATCAATGGACCGAGATCCAATGCGGCCGGCGGGAGTGGGAGGACCTGTACCGCCGCCGCTGGCAGTACGACAAGAAGGTCCGTTCCACCCACGGGGTTAACTGTACCGGTTCGTGCTCATGGGATGTGTATGTCAAGGACGGCATCCTGGTGTGGGAAACCCAGGCCGTCGACTATCCGGACTGCGGGGAAGGGTTCCCCAACCACGAACCGCGAGGCTGCCCCCGCGGCGCCACTTATTCGTGGTACACCTACAGCCCGGTGCGCCTCAAACACCCCCTGATCCGGTCGTGCCTGCTTCAGATGTGGCGCAAGGCCCTCGCGAGCCACGACGACCCGGTCTCCGCCTGGGCGAGCATCGTCGAGGACGAGACCAAACGAGCCGACTTCCACAAGGCTCGCGGCAAGGGCGGCTTTGTCCGCGTGGACTGGGATCAGGCCGCCGTGATCATCGCCGCGGCCCTGATTCACACCATCAAAAAACACGGCCCGGACCGCATTTTCGGCTTTTCCCCGATCCCGGCCATGTCCATGGTCTGCTACGCCTCGGGCGCGCGCTTTCTCTCCCTCATCGGCGCCGCCATGATCAGCTTTTACGACTGGTACTGCGACCTGCCCCCGGCCTCGCCCCAGATCTGGGGCGAACAGACCGACGTGCCCGAAAGCGCCGACTGGTACGAAGCGACCTATTTCATCGTCTGGGGCACCAACCTCCCCATGACCCGGACCCCCGATGCCCATTTCTATACCGAGGCGCGCTACCGGGGGGCCCGGGTGGCGGCCGTGGCCCCCGACTATGCCGAGTACGTCAAGTTCGCCGACACCTGGCTGCCGGCCAGAGCCGGCACGGACGCGGCCCTCGCCATGGCGATGACCCACGTCATCGTCAAGGAATTCTACATCGACCGCCAGGTGCCCTACTTCATGGATTACGCCCGGCAGTTCACCGACCTCCCCTTCGCCGTGAAGCTCAAACCCGGCGCGGACTTCGAGACGGCAGGCCGCTTCCTGCGCGCCGCGGACCTGGGTCTGGACGTCAACAACGCCCAATGGAAAACCGTGGTCTATGACGCGGCCGGGAAATGCTTCGCCGTGCCCAACGGCAGCATCGGGTTTCGCTGGAACGAGGAGGGCCGATGGAACCTCAGGCTGGAAGCAGGTGATCACGCCATCGACCCCCTGCTCAGTTTCGCAGACCAGGCAGACGGATGGCGGACGGTCGCTTTTCCGCTCTTCGCGGAAACCGGGGCGGGCGTCAAAAAAGGGCTGGTGCCGTACAAGACGGTGGCCGGCCCGAAGGGCGAGCTGCGGGTGACCACGGTCTTCGACCTGATGGCCGCCCATCTCGGCGTAACGCATAAGAACGCACCGGCCGTACCGGAGGACTACCCCGCCGGTTACGACGACCCCAAACCCTTCACCCCCGCCTGGCAGGAGGCCGTCACCGGCGTACCGGCCGCCGACGCCGTCCGGACAGCGCGCGAGTTCGCCGAAAACGCCGAAAAAACCCGCGGCAAATCCATGATCTTCCTGGGGGCCGGCACCAACCACTGGTTTCACAGCGACATGATCTACCGCACCATCATCAACCTGACCACCCTCTGCGGCTGCCAGGGGGTCAATGGCGGCGGCTGGGCCCATTACGTGGGGCAGGAAAAGGTGCGGCCCCAGGCGGCCTGGTCCCAGGTGGCCTTCGGCCTGGACTGGCAGCGGCCGCCGCGCCAGCAGAACGGCACCTCGTTCTATTATTTCGCCACCGACCAGTGGCGCTACGACACCCTGCAGCCCGAAACCGTTCTTTCCCCCCTATCCGGGCGGCCGGCGGCGACCCACATGGCCGACTACAACGCCGTGGCCGCCCGCCTGGGCTGGCTGCCGTCGTATCCCCAGTTCGACCAAAACCCCATCGAACTGGTGCGGGAGGCCGTGGCCGGAGGCGCCGTCACGGACGCGGAAATTACGGCCCATGTCGTCGAAAAACTCAAAAAAGGGGCGCTGGGCTTTGCCGTTGAGGATCCGGACCATCCGGCCAACTTTCCGCGGGTGCTTTTTTTGTGGCGGGCCAACCTGCTGGGCGCCAGCGGCAAGGGCCACGAGTACTTTCTCAAACACCTGCTGGGCGCCGATCATGCCGTGCTCAATACGGACGGGGAGCTGCGGCCTGAAGAGATCCGGTGGCGCGAGCCGGCCCCGGAGGGGAAGCTGGACCTTCTGGTCACCCTGGAGCAGCGCATGTCCACCAGCGCCATGTACGCCGACATCGCCCTGCCGGCCGCCGGCTGGTACGAAATGCACGATCTGAACACCACCGACATGCACCCGTTCATCCATCCCTTCAACCCGGCCATCGATCCCCCCTGGGAGACCCGCACCAACTGGGAACAGTTCAAGATCATCGCCGAAAAATTCTCGGCGCTGGCCGAAGATCACCTGGGCACGATCAGGGACCTGGTGGCCACCCCCCTGATGCACGACACGCCGGATGAAATCGCCCAGGCGGAGGTGCTGGACTGGCGCCGGGGGGAATGCGAACCCGTGCCGGGCAGGACCCTGCCCAACCTGACCGTGGTGACCCGCAATTACGCCGACACCTATCGCATGATGACGGCCCTGGGCCCTCTGGCCGAGACGGCCGGCGTCGGCGCCAAGGGCGTCTCGTGGCAGGCCGTCCGGGAGGTGTCGGCCCTCAAGGCCTCTTTGGGCACCACGGCCGCCCATGGCGTGAGCCGGGGCCGGCCGGCCATGGATACGGGCAAACAGGCGGCTGAAACCATCCTGATGCTGGCACCGGAGACCAACGGCGAGACGGCGGTGAAGGCGTGGGCGGCCCTGGAAAAACGCACCGGGCTTTCGCTGCGGCACCTGAGCCTCTCCCGCCGGGGTGAGCGCTTCCGGTTCGACGACCTGACCGCACAGCCCCGGAAGATCATCACCTCGCCGATCTGGAGCGGAATCGAATCCGAGGAGCGGCGGTATTCGCCCTTCGTGATCAACATCGAAGAAAAGGTCCCGTTCCGCACCCTCACCGGCCGGGCCCAGTTCTACCAGGACCACCCCTGGATGCGCGATTTCGGCGAGCAGCTGCCGGTCTACCGGCCGCCCCTGGAGATGACGGGCCGCGCCCCCGAAGGGGTCAAGCGCGAACCGGAGCGGGAGATGGTGCTCAACTACCTGACGCCCCATTCCAAATGGTCGATCCACAGCACCTATTCCGACACCCTGATCATGCTGACCCTGTTCCGCGGGGGCGAGGCCATCTGGATCAACGACGAGGACGCCCGCGGGATCGACGTCAGGGACAACGACTGGCTGGAGTGTTTCAACGCCAACGGGGTGGTGATGGCCAAGGCCGTGGTCAGCCCGCGCATCCCCCCGGGCAAGGCGTTCATGTACCATGCCCAGGAGCGGCTGATCAACACGCCGGGATCGAAGATCACCGAAAAGCGCGGGGGGACCCACAACAGCGTGACCCGCATCCTGGTCAAGCCCACCCACATGATCGGCGGCTATGCCCAGTTGAGTTACGGTTTCAACTATTACGGACCCGTCGGGGCTCAGCGCGACGAGTCGATCATCGTCCGCAAGGCCGGAAAGGTGGACTGGTATGAATATTAAAGTTCAAACCGCCATGGTGCTGAACCTGGACAAGTGCATCGGTTGCCACACCTGCAGCATCCCGTGCAAAAACGTGTGGACCAACCGGGACGGCGCCGAATACATGTGGTTCAACAACGTCGAATGCAAGCCCGGCATCGGCTACCCCAGGAAATGGGAGAACCAGGAGATCCACCAGGGCGGATGGACCCTGGACGGTATAAGTTTGCGGCTTGCGGCCGGCGGCCGGATGAAAAAGAGCCTCAACATCTTTCACAACCCCGATCTGCCGACCATCGACGAATATTACGAACCCTGGGATTACGAATATGGGCGTCTGATCGACAGCCCGCGACGCACTCACCAGCCCTCGCTGCGTCCCCGATCGCGGATCACCGGCGAACCCATGACGCTCCAGTGGGGTCCCAACTGGGAGGACGATCTGGCCGGCCTGTCGGAAACCGGCCCCGGCGACCCCAACTTCAAGGATCTCGATTACCGGACCTACCTGCAGTTCCGCAACGTGTTCATGTTCTGGCTGCCGCGACTCTGCGAGCACTGCCTCAACCCGGCCTGCGTGGCATCATGCCCGTCCGGAGCGCTTTACAAGCGCGACGAGGACGGCATCGTCCTGGTGGACCAGGAGCGCTGCCGGGGTTGGCGCTACTGCGTTTCAGGCTGCCCCTACAAAAAGGTCTATTTCAACTGGAAAACCGGCCGGGCCGAGAAATGCATCTTCTGCTATCCCCGCCTGGAAGCCGGCCTCACCACCCTTTGCGCCCACAGCTGCGTGGGCCGCATCCGTTATGTGGGTGTGCTGCTCTACGACGCCGACCGCATCGCCGAGGCCGCCCGGGCTCCGCAGGATAAAGATGTCTACCCCGCCCATCTGGACATCCTGCTGGACCCGAACGACCCGGAGATCGCGCGGGCTGCGAGGTTCCAGGGCATCGCCCCCAACGTGATGGCCGCGGCCCGCCGCTCGCCGGTCCATGCCCTGATCCGGGAGTGGCGCCTGGCCCTGCCGCTGCACCCGGAATTCCGCACGCTGCCCATGGTCTGGTATGTGCCGCCCCTGAGCCCCATCACGCGTCAGGTGGACGACCCGTCCGACGCCGGAAGCCTGATCGACCGCATGCGCATTCCGGTCACCTACCTGGCCAACCTGCTTACCGCGGGGGACGAAGCCCCGGTGCGGCTGGCCCTGAAGCGTCTGTCGGCTATGCGCCGGTTCATGCGGACGCGACGGGTGGAAAAACGCGACGCCCCCCAGATCCTGGATGCCGTGGGGCTCGATACGACCGCCGTGGAAAGGCTCTATCATCTGCTGGCCATAGCACCTCTGGCGGACCGATTTGTCCTGCCCACCAGACCGGCCGGCAAAGACGATCTATTCACCCGACAGGGCGCCTGCGGCTTCGGCGACGCCCTGTAAACGAAAACCCGAGGGAGACGCACCCATGCCCCCGCCTGCCGCCGATGAACTGAGACTGCTGTCAGTGCTGCTGCAATACCCGGACGACGATCTGCTGTGCCGCCTGGACGACATCGCGGCCGCGATTGACCGGCTGCCGCCCGGAGAGATCCGAGCCGCCGGCGCGGCCTTTCTGGACTATCTCGGCGCCCACGCGCCCATCCGACTGCAGGAAAACTTCACGACTGCATTCGACATGTCTCCCGCCACGACCCTCAACCTGACCTATCATATGTTCGGCGACACCGAAAATCGGGCCGCAGCCATGGCCCGGCTGCAGCGTTTCTACGACGAGGCGGGATGGGAGCGCATCACCGGGGAACTTCCCGATTACCTGCCCCTGCTGCTGGAATTTCTCGCCATCCACCCCCGACCCCAGACTGCGGCGCCGGTGTGGGAATGTCTCAGGGCGGCGACCTCCCTGGTCGCCGCTCTGGAAAAGACGGCGCCGGCCTATGCCGCGCTGCTGCGGCCCCTGGCCCGTACCGCCGCCGAAACCGCCGGGATGGATGACGGCCGGACGTCCGGGCCGGTCTGACCCGGCGCACGAGGAGGATCCACATGGACCTTTGGTATATGCTCATCTTCACCGTTTTCCCGTACGTGTGCCTGACCATCTTCGTGGTGGGGCACGGATATCGCTACGTGACCGACCGGTTCGGATGGAACGCCCGATCCAGCGAGTTTCTGGAGAAAGAAAGCCTCTTTGCCGGATCGGTCATATTTCATTGGGGGATCATCCTGACCTTCTTCGGACATGCCGGAGGACTGCTGATTTCCCAGCGGGTGTTCGACTTTTTCGGCATCGACGCCCGGGGCCACATGGCCGTCGCCTACTGGAGCGGTCTGGCCGTGGGCATTGCGGCCTTCGTGGGCGTGCTGCTCCTATGGCGGCGGCGTCTGATCCAGCCGCGCCTGACTGCCGTGACGACCCGAAACGACAGGATCACGCTGGCGGGCCTGGCCGTGGTGATCGGCCTCGGGCTCTTCAACGTGGTTTTCGGACACTACAACGTGCTCTACACCCTGGCCCCCTGGATCCGCGGCATCGTGACCTTCACCCCCGACGCCGGGCTGATGCGGGCGGTGCCCCTGAGCTACAAGCTCCATGTGATCGCGGCCTGGGCGCTCCTCGCCTTCTCGCCGTTCAGTCGGCTGGTGCATATCTGGAGCGCACCGATCTTTTACCTTTTTCGGCCATACATCCTGTTCCGGCGCCGGGCCGCGCTATGACGGCGACTGTTGCCGCGAGACGGGCACACGCCGGCAAGGGAGGCGGCCGACGCCGCATTCGGAGACGGATGTTCAACATCCTCTGTACATGCATCTGGACGGCTGTCCTGGCTTCGGCGGTACCCGCATGGACGGGGGAGCGCCTTCCGGCGGGGGGCGATCCGGACGGGCGGGCCATCGTATCGAAAGTTTCAGAGCACGCTCCGGAGCCGGATGCCCGAACCGGACCCCCTGCCGGGCATGACGTTCCCGAATCGGATGCCGACCGGTTTTTCCGGGACGTGATGCTGCCGGGCGTCGGTCTGCTGGTGATCATCATTGCCGTCGCCCTGACGACGATCTTTTTCCCAAAACGCAACAGGGGATAACGCTTACGGGGGCCTTGCCCATGGGATCCAGCAAAAAAAACACCTCGGTGCCGGCGGGAAAGGGCCGTTCCCCCGGTCTGTGGGCCGGCGCCCTCGAAAACCTCAACCCGGCCTATTTCGCCCTGGTGATGTCCACCGGCATCGTCTCGATCGCGGCCCACGATCAGGGATTCTTTCGGATCGCCATGGGGCTTTTCGGATTCAACGTGGTTGTTTATCCGATCCTGTGGATCATGTACATTGTCCGGATCTGCTTTTTTACACAGCGTTTCCGGGACGACTTCCGCGACCACACCCAGGGCATGGGATTCTTCACCGCCGTGGCCGCATCCGGCGTTCTGGGCAGCCAGTCGCTCCTGCTTACCGGCCGCTTCACCATCGCGGCGGCATTGTGGTGCGTCAGCATCGCACTCTGGATCTGCCTGATTTACGGCCTCTTCACCGGATTGATCACCCGGGAGACCAAGCCCGACATCGCCCATGGCATCAACGGCGGCTGGCTCCTGGCCATCGTGGCGACCCAGGCCGTCACCGTGATCAGCACGGCCGTCGCACCTTTTTTTCAGCTCTATCGCGAGCCGATGCTGTTTCTGGCCTTCATCACCTGGCTGTTCGGCGGCATGCTCTATATCTGGGTGATCGCGTTGATCTTCTATCGTTATCTGTTCTTTTCCTTCTCCCCCCGGGACCTGACACCGCCTTACTGGATCAACATGGGCGCCGTCGCCATCACCACCCTGGGCGGCACCGGGCTGATCGCCAATGCCGCCGCGTCGCCGTTTTTGACCGGACTGACGCCTTTTCTGACGGGGTTCACCTTTTTCTTCTGGGCCACGGCGACATGGTGGATCCCGATGCTGCTCATTCTGGGCGTCTGGCGTCATGGATATCGCCGCTTCCCCCTGCGCTACAGCCCGCTGTTCTGGGGGGCGGTCTTCCCGCTGGGCATGTACACCGCCTGCACCCACCGACTGGCGATGGTGACCGGTGCGCCCTTGATCATTTTCATTCCCAGGGGATTCATTTATGTGGCCCTGGCGGCATGGGCCGTCACCTTCGTCGGGATGGTGTACGAAATAGCGGCAGGCCTGAGAAGGCCAAAGGCATCGACATAGCACCCGGGCCTGATATACCATGCTGGATGAGATACGGCGCTCCACGGCGGATCTGGCCGTGATCGCCGAAAACGGGACATATTTAATAACATTGCCATACCCTAAGGAGAGTGCTATGAAAGCGACTGAAGAACTGAAAAAGGAACACGACGGCATAGAATTGATGTTGCGGGTCATGAGCGCCATATCCGGAAAATTGGCCTACGGCGAAGCATTGAACACCGCCCATATCGACGGCATCCTGGAATTCCTGTCGGTTTTCGTCGACACGTGCCATCACGGCAAGGAGGAGGAATTTCTATTTCCAGCCCTGGAATCCGCCGGTGTGTCGCGGGAGGGGGGGCCGATCGGCGTCCTGCTGGATGAACACGAACAAGGGCGGAAACAGGTGGCCCGGCTCAAACAATTCGTGTCGGCCCATCAATCCGGAGACCCACGGGCGGCCGTCGGTATTCAAGACACCATCAAGGCGTATGTGGACCTTCTGAGCGGACATATCGCCAAGGAGAATACCGTTCTTTTTCCAATGGCGGACGCCAGGCTCGATGCAAAGACGGACGCAGCGCTTTTCGAGGCCTTCGAACGGCTCGAACGTGAACGCATCGGCGTCGGGAAACACGAGGCGTTTCACGCCCTTCTGGATGAACTTCAGGACGTCTATTTGAAATGACGCAGCATTGGCTTTCGCAAGCGTCTGAAGACAACCGACAACCCATACCCAATGGAGAGTGACCCGTGAGTTCAGCAAGCCTTCGAGAATGCTCGCCCGTCGACATTACCGATGACGACGTGATGGCGGCCATGAAAGCCATGCAGGGCTATATCGACATCACCCCCGCCGATTTCAGAGAGGTCTATCGCGTGGCCTATACCCTGGCCAAAGACCGGATGATGAACGCCCTGAAGGCCGCCGACATCATGACCGCGCCGGTGCATGTGATCGCCGCCGACAGCGATTTGATCGCAACCGCATCGCTCCTGGCTGAAAAAGGCATCTCCGGGGCCCCGGTGACGGACCGAAGCGGAAAGGTGGTCGGCGTCATCTCCGAAAAGGATTTTCTGCGGAGAATGGGGGCCGGCAAAAACGGATCGTTCATGCAGGTCATCGCCCACTGCCTCAAAAACAAGGGCTGCGTGGCGGCACCGATGCTCAACCACACCGCCGCCGACATCATGACCGCGCCGGCCGTGACGGCCGGGCCCGACATTTCCATCGGCGGCATCTCGGCGCTGTTGATGGAAAAGAACATCAACCGGCTCCCCATCGTGGACGCCGACGGCAAGCCCGCCGGCATCGTCACCCGATCGGACCTTGTCAACGCCTTTTGCATGCTGGGATAGACGGGGGCACACATGAACTATTTCAAGAAGATGAAGGGGCACACCCAGAGCCCGCCCCGGGTGAGCGTCGTTGAAACCCTGTGGTCCTGGGTCGGGAGCTTTCTGGGCATCGTCGTGGTGGCGCTGATCCATTACACCGTGCTGGACCGGACCGCTCTCACCATGATCATCGGCTCGTTCGGGGCCTCGGCCGTGCTCATTTACGGCGCCGTCCGCAGTCCCCTGGCCCAGCCCCGCAATCTGATCGGCGGTCATGTGCTCTCGGCGGTGATCGGGGTGGCGGCCTTCCAGTTCCTGGGCGGGATCCCGTGGCTGGCATCGGCCGCGGCCGTTTCCACGGCCATCGCCGTCATGCACCTCACCAAAACCCTGCACCCGCCGGGCGGCGCAACAGCCCTGATCGCGGTGATCGGCGGCGACACCGTACACCAGCTGGGTTATCTCTACGCGGTCATACCCGCCGGTCTGGGCGCCCTCGTCATGCTGATCATCGCCCTTCTGGTCAACAACATCGCGCCCAACCGTCGCTACCCTGAATTCTGGCTTTAATCATCCACCCACACAAGGAGGAACACCATGTTTTGCTTTCAATGTCAGGAAACAGCCAAGAACACCGGATGCACCGTCAAGGGAGTCTGTGGAAAGCCGGAGGAGACCGCCGACCTGCAGGATCTGCTGATCCATGTCTGCAAGGGCATCGGCGTCTACGGCGAAAAATTGAAGGAAGCGGGCACGGTGGACCGGAACGCCGCCCATTTCATCGCCAAAGCCCTCTTCACCACCATCACCAATGTGGCCTGGGACGACGATGTCCTCATTGAACGGATCAAGGAAGGTCTGAAGGTCCGGGATGCGGTCAAGGCCAGGGCGGGGGCCCTCTCCGGTCCGGTTCCAGACTGCGCCGCATGGAGTGCCGCGGACAAGCAGGCCGTCATCGACAAGGCCCTGTCCGACGAGGTTCGTATCACGGCCACCCGGAACGAGGATGTGCGTTCCCTGAGGGAGCTGCTCATCATCGGCTGCAAGGGCATCGCGGCCTATGCCGATCATGCCGCGATCCTCGGTTATGAGAAGGACGAGATCCACGGATTCCTCATGGAAGCCCTGGCCTCCACCACCAAAGACCTTTCGGTAGACGAGATGGTGGGCCTGGTCATGAAGGCCGGCGATATCGCCGTGACCACCATGGCCCTGCTCGACGAGGCCAACACCGCCACTTACGGACATCCCGAAATCTCCCAGGTCAACATCGGCGCCGGAAAGAACCCTGGGATCCTGATCTCCGGCCATGACCTCAAGGACATGGCGGAGCTGCTCGCCCAGACCGAGGGCACCGGCGTGGATGTTTACACCCACGGCGAGATGCTGCCGGCCAATTACTACCCGGCCTTCAAGAAGTACAAGCACTTCGTGGGCAACTACGGGGGCTCCTGGTGGCGCCAGAACCCCGAGTTCGAATCCTTCAACGGCGCAATTCTTCTGACCACCAACTGTCTCGTTCCCCTGAAGAAGGACAACACCTATCTGGACCGGCTCTTTACCACCGGCGTGGTCAACTATGTCGGCGCCGCCCACATTCCCGACCGTCCCGAAGGCGGCGCCAAGGACTTCTCCGCCCTCATCGCCCGCGCCAAGCGCTGCGCTCCCCCCACGGAGATCGAAAGCGGCACCATGGTCGGCGGTTTCGCTCACAACCAGGTGCTGGCCCTGGCCGACAAGGTCGTCGATGCGGTCAAATCGGGCGCCATCAAGCGTTTCGTGGTCATGGCCGGGTGTGACGGACGACAGAAATCGCGGGCCTACTACACCGAGGTGGCGGAAAACTTGCCCAAGGACACGGTCATTCTGACGGCCGGGTGCGCCAAGTACCGCTACAACAAACTGGCCCTGGGCGACATCGGCGGCATTCCCCGGGTCCTGGATGCCGGCCAGTGCAACGACTCCTATTCCCTGGCCGTGATCGCCCTGAAATTGAAGGAGGTTTTCGGCCTTTCCGACATCAACGAGTTGCCGATCTCCTATGACATCGCCTGGTACGAGCAAAAGGCGGTGGCGGTGCTCCTGGCCTTGCTGGCACTCGGCGTCAAGGGCATTCGACTGGGGCCGACGCTTCCCGGCTTTCTGTCCCCCAACGTAGCCCAGGTCTTGGTGGATAAGTTCAACATCAAACCCATCGGCACGGTCGATGGCGACATCGCGGCCATGATGGCCGGGAACTGAACCCTTCCAGGGCATGCGCCGAAAAGAAGCGCTCGTACTCGCAAAGGATGAATTCGAAAAAGTTTCTCGATCCAGAATGAAATGAGACGCCTTCCGGTGCCGGATCATTCGTGAAACCGAAATGCCGGCACCGTTTTTATGTGGTGGTGGGGTTCTGAAAATCAGTGGGGTCATTCGAAGCCCCGCCCTTCACCTTCCTCTTCATAGGTCACCCCGTCGCGGATGTGATAGATGCGTTTAAAGGTCGGGATGATTTTTTCGTCGTGTGTGACGACGATGACGGCGGTCTCGAATTTTCGGGCCATATCGTTCAGGATCCGGATCACAGCCAATGCGCGTTCGCTATCGAGCGGCGCGGTGGGTTCATCCGCCAGGATGATCGGGGGATGGTTCACCAGACCCCGGGCGATGGCCACGCGTTGCTGTTCTCCTCCGGAGAGTCGGGACGGCATCGCCTTGGCGCGATGCGCCACATCGAGCGCCTGCAACAGTTCCAGGGCGCGAGCGCGCGCATCGGAGTTGGATCTTCCGGCCAGCATTGACGGCAGGGCCACATTGTCGGTGACATCAAGAAAGGGGATGAGATACGGCGCCTGGAATACAAACCCGATTCTGTCACGCCGTAAGGCCCGGATATCGTTTACCTTCCAGCCGTTGTCATAAATAATCTCCTCTCCGAGCACCATCTGTCCTTCCGTCGGCTCAATCACCGCGCCCAGGCATTTGAGCAGCGTGCTTTTGCCGGACCCCGAAGGGCCGATCAACCCAACGACTTCACCCGGGGCAACGTGCATGTTCACCGTCTTCAGCGCCTCGACGGCCGTATCACCGCTGCCGTAGCGTTTTTTCAATCCCTGGATGCGGATGCCTTTACCCGTCATGTCAACCGCCTATGGCCTCGGCCGGATCCACCTTGAGGGCGGCATGAATGGCGATAATGCTCGAGAGCACACAAATCACCATAACGGCAATGAATCCGCCTGCGGAGTCGAGCGGCTCGAGCAGTACATGTTTGGGAAACAGCGGCGCGCCAAAGGTGGCGGTAATCTTGCCCACGACAAATCCGATCCCCCCCAAGGCCACGGCCTGCTGGAGGATCATGGCGGCGATCGTCCGATTCCGGGTCCCGATCAGTTTCAGCACCGCGATCTCACGGATCTTTCCAAGCGTCAGCGTATAGATGATGAAGGCCACGATGGCGGCGCTTACCGCTGCGAGGATCACCAGGAACATACCGATCTGCTTTGCCGAGGTGGCAATCAGTTTGCCGACCAGGATATTTTCCATCCGGCCGCGGGTATACACCGTCAATCGTTTCCATCTGCGGATGGCCTCCGCAACCGCCTCTGGGTCGTGTCCCGGTTCAATCCGGACCAGAACGGCGTTGACATATGGATTGCCGCTCTGTGACGCGATCACTGCATCCAGCAGACCCGGCACCTCCGGGCGGTTGAAGGCGGGATCCTGAGCCGTGCGGCGGCGCTGTTGCCGTATGGCGTCGTTGTCCTTGAGAAATTGCGCCTCTTGCGCATCCTTGAGGGGGATGAAGACCATGGGGTCGCCGTTCGAGGAGACCATCCGCCGGGTCAACCCGACCACGGTGAAGCGGTTGCGGCGTATCTGGAGGCGGTCCCCGAGCTTGAAGCCGGCGGCGATATCGGCCACGGCTTCATAATGACCCCGCGTGATGTGACGTCCACCGACAAGATAGGGCGGCCAGCCGGGCGTTCCCGGATCGCCGACGGCGATGCCGGTCACCATGGCGCGCACATCGTGATCACCGTGGCGGACCTGCATCGTCAGGTAGGTGACGTTGGCTGCGCACGCCACGCCCGACATGCCGCGGACGCCGCGCCATACATCGTCGTAAATGCTTGACGACTCGGCATAGGGGCCGAGGGTATCCTTCTGGACCACCCAGAGATCGGCCCCGCTGTTGTCGAGCAATACCCTGGCATCATCCACCATGCCCCGATAGACCCCGGCCATGGTCAGCGTCACCCCGATCAGGAGGCCCAGGCCAACGCCCGTGAAAACGAATTTTTCCCAGGCATGCAGGATATCGCGTCCGGCCAGGCTGATCATGACGTCACCCCCGGGAGCTGATCGACAACCTGTATCCGGCTGTGAGGGTTCAAGGCCTTTTCGCTATAGACAACGACCTGGTCGCCGGCCTCGAGCCCCTCACGAATCCGAACCTGTCCATTCAAATCCGAGTTTTCCAAACGGATCGGCGCAAAGTGCAGCTCACCGTTTGCGACCCGCCAAACCCCCACCTGCCCGTCCATTCGTTGAATCGCCGCATTGGAGATGGCCGGCCCGGACGGCAGCGCCGGCAATTCGACGGTCACCTCGGTCAGCTCTCCCACAGGCGGCAGCGGATCCGGCAGTCGATCGAATATCACCTTTGCCAGGATTTCCTCGGTCACGACATCCGCCAACGGCTCTACCCGGAAAACACGCCCTGCCTGCGGTTCATGGGCCTGGGATCGTAGCGCGATCCGGGCCGGAAGATCGGCGGACAACCCGTGTGCACGAATTTGATCGAAACGGACACTCACCCACAGCGTACTCGGATCGATCAGTTCCACAACAGCTTGGCCGGCCACCACGGTGGTGCCCGGATCGGCGTCACGCGAAACGACCAGGCCGTCAACCGGCGCGGTCAGATGCAGGTTGATACGCTGCGCCGCCAACGCCTCCCGCTCGGCGCGCACGCGGGACAGCTCCTCGCGCGCCGCCGTCAGCGCCGCCTCTGCAACCAGCAGTTCCTGCCGCTTTGTGACAACCGACTCCTCACTGACGGCACGGTCTTTCAGCACCCGTTCGTACCGTGCCGCCTGGATTCGGGCATAATCCTTACGCACCCGTGCTTCGTTCAACAGCGCTTCTGCCCGTTTCATGGCGGCATCCTGGGCCAGAATACGCGCATCGAGGTCCACCGGATCCATTTCGCCGAGAACTTGCCCCGCCCTGACGCGGTCGCCCACGTGAACATCCAGACGTTGCACCCGTCCGGCAAAGGTCGGGCCGATTTTATAGGTGTAACGCGCCTCAACCGTTCCAATGCCGAAGAGTGCGGGTGACAGGCGCTTGTTTTCGACGGTAGCCAACACCACGGATACCGGCGCAAGCGGTCCGGAGCGCAGGGCCACGTAAATAAAAAGCCCAAGAAGCGGCAGAAGTACGGCCATCAGCGCCAGTGTACGCTTTTGAACAGGCAGACGTTTCATGACGTACTCCCGATGCCCCGCCGATAAACGGCAAAAACTCTCGGCGCATCCCGGTGAATCCGGCCGACATCTCCCGCCAGCAGCGATTGCATGACCAGCCCCTGAATGGTGCCGATGAACAGGATAACCGCAGCCTCGGTGTCCATCCCGGCATCGAGTTCTCCGCACGCCTTTCCCTGCTCGAACACCTGGTTGAGCCGATCCCCGTAACGGCGAATGAGGGCCTGCACCATGCGTTTGGGCAGGGATTCCTCGGCACGCTGCAGTTCGCCGAACAGCATGCGGGGGATGCCGGGGTGCGCCGTAATGAAATCCACATGCGCCATGAACATGCTTTCAAGCGCCGCAATCGGGGAAGCCTGACCCTGCAGGGCTTTTTCAATGCGCGACATCAACCGTGCGGTCACCCATTCCATGACCGCCTGCAGGATGGCATCCTTGTTGGGGAAATGGCGAAAAAGCGCGCCCTGGGTCAGCCCCATGCGTTCGGCGATGGCGGCAGTGGTAATCTCGCTGGGGTTCCGTTCCCCGGCCAGCTCGACCACCGTCTCCACAATCACCGTCCGTCGTTGATCTGCCGGAAGATGCCTGGCAATTGTCCTCATATGTACCTCCATGAAAGATAGTAATTAATTACTATCTTATGGATGAAACGCATTTTGTCAACAGATTTCCGGGATCGAGGCGTTTGGACAGAAGGCTCAAAAAGCGGCACTTGGACAAAACCGCGTCGGGCGAGGGCCGTATCCTTCCGGCACCGGCCGATGACAGTCGAAAGTTGAGACGGTTAATTATCTCTTGCCGATGCAGGCAAAGTGTGTAACTTTCAAATAAGAATTCAACTTTCGACTGTCATGATGATGACCGGTACCGGCCTATCAAAATCGACAGTTGACTCAGAATTGAAAGCGGACCCGAATCCGGCAAAACCTTCGTCCGGTTCATGAGGTTATCGTTCTTGACGGACACCCGCCAAGGCAACACTGAGGTTGACGACATGCAAACATCCGAGACATCCGCCCGAGATGCCGGTCGCCGTTCGGTGGACGGTCAATCCGATGCGGCCGGCACGGCACATCATGGTCGTATCGACGCCGATGCCGAACCCCCATCCGACGAACCCGCTCCCCTTTCCGTCAAGGACCTGACCGTCGCCTACCAGCGAAAACCGGTGCTGTGGGACATTGAGCTGACGCTTCCCGAGGGCCGGCTCATCGCTGTTGTCGGCCCCAACGGCGCCGGCAAGAGCACCCTCATCAAGGCGGTACTGGGGCTGGTGCCGCGGGCGTCGGGGCAGATTTCCATATACGGGAAGCCTTACGAAACCCAGCGACATCTCGTGGGCTACGTTCCCCAGCGGGAGAGCGTGGACTGGGATTTTCCCGTCAACGCCCTGGATGTCGTGGCCATGGGGTTCTACCGGAAGATCGGCTGGCTCAGGCCCGTTACCCGGACCCATCGTCGCGCCGCCCTGAAGGAGCTGGAAAAGGTCGGAATGGCCACCTTTGCCCACCGGCAGATCAGCCAGTTGTCGGGGGGGCAGCAGCAGCGCGTCTTTCTGGCGCGGGCACTGGCCCAGGATGCCCGGGTCTACCTGATGGACGAACCCTTCGCAGGTGTCGACACCGCCACCGAAAGGGCCATCATCGCGCTGCTGAAGGATCTCAAGGCCTCGGGTAAAACCTGCGTGGTGGTGCATCACGATCTGCAGACCGTGCCCACCTACTTCGACCACGTGGTGCTGCTCAACATGCGGGTGGTGGCCTACGGGTCCACCGAAGCGGTCTTCACCGAAGAGAATCTGAAAAAGACCTACGGCGGACGTCTCACTCTCCTTTCCCAGGCGTTCTACGAACTCTCCAAGGATCCCCGGCTGCCCCGGGGCAAGAAAGGCACCTCGGAATGACCGGATCGACAGGACACCGGCCTTTGGGCGGGACCGCATGGCGAACGGGCGTTCTGGCGCTGATGCTGACGCTGGTGCCGGCGCTGCCGGAAGCCGCGGCCGTCGGGCCGTCGACCGCCCTTACGGAATGGCCGACCTGGCCCGAGATCTTCCGGGTGATCACCCTCCGCGACTACAACACCCGGGTCGTCGTCATCGGCGCCACGCTCCTGGGGGCGGCGGCCGGGCTCGTGGGCACGTTTCTGCTCCTCAGGAAGCGGGCCCTGCTGAGCGACGCCCTCAGCCACGCCACCCTCCCGGGTATCGCCATTGCCTTTATCCTGATGACGCTCCGGGGGGGAGAGGGGAAAAACTTTCTCGGCCTCATAACAGGGGCGGCAATATTCTCCGTTCTGGGCACCGCCTCGGTCATCTTGATCCAGCGCCACTCCCGCCTCAAGGACGACGCCGCCCTGGGCATCGTCCTGAGCGCCTATTTCGGTCTGGGCATCGCCCTTCTGGGTATCGCCACCCGAATGGAGGCGGGAAACGCAGCGGGGCTTACCGCCTTCATCTACGGCAAGACCGCCTCCATGCTTTTCATGGATGCGGTCCTCATTGCCGCAACGGCCCTGACGGCAGCCGTGTTCTGCATTCTCTTCTTCAAGGAGTTCACCCTGATCTGTTTCGACGGAGAGTATGCCGCGGCCCAGGGGTGGCCGGTGACCCGTCTGGACTTCCTCATGATGTCCCTCGCCGTTGTCGTGACCGTCATCGGCCTTCAGGCCGTCGGGCTGATCCTGGTGGTGGCCCTGCTTATCATCTCGCCGGCCGCCGCCCGTTTCTGGACCCACGACCTCCGGCGCATGCTGTGGCTCTCAGGCCTTTTCGGGGCCGCGGCCGGGTTCGTCGGCTCCGGTCTGAGCGCCCTGACGGCCAATCTGCCCGCCGGGGCGATCATCGTGCTCACCGCATCCGCGGTCTTTCTCGCCAGCATGATCCTGGGATCGGCCCGGGGGCTCCTGAAGACCAGCCTGGAGCGGTATTGGCTTAAGCGCAAGATCGCCCGGGAAAACCTTCTCCGCGCCATGTACGAATGGATCGAAAGCTGCAGCAGTGCCCAGGACCCGGAAGCCTGCGTCCGCCGGGCCATCCCCTTCGAGGCGATGCTGGCGCGCCGGTCGTGGACGTCCGCCGAAGTCCGGCGCACCTTCAGGCATCTCGCCGCCGACGGGCTCGTTCGTCCGACCCCCCCGGACGCCTATGTCCCGACGACGGAAGGATGGGAAGCGGCCCGACGCGTGGTGCGCAACCATCGGCTCTGGGAAGCCTATCTCATCGCCCGGGCGGATATCGCCCCGGGACAGGTGGACTGGGGGGCGGACGAGATCGAACACATTCTGGACCCGGAGATGATTGAAAGCCTCGAAAAAATGCTGCCGGAAGGACCCGGCGGCGCCTTTCCCGAGAGTCCCCATCCCATCGGGCCGCACCGGGGAGACGATTGATATGGAATGGACCTTTCTCGATACGTGGATCGTCGTGACCGCGATGCTGAGCGCCATGTCGTGCGCCCTTCCGGGCGCCTATCTTGTCCTTCGGCGCATGAGCATGATGGGGGACGCCATCAGCCACGCGGTGCTGCCCGGCCTGGCCGTCGCCTTCATCCTCACCGGAAGCCGTGAAAGCCTCCCCATGCTGGCGGGTGCTACGGTGGTGGGCCTGCTGACCACCTTCCTGGTTCAGGCCGTGGTGAAACTGAGCGGCCTCGACAAGGGCGCCTCCATGGGCGTCATTTTCACCACCCTCTTCGCCCTGGGCCTCATCCTTATCCGCCGGGCCGCCGACCACGTGGACCTGGATCCCGGCTGCGTGCTTTACGGCGCCATCGAGTTGACGCCCCTGGACGTTACGACGCTGCTGGGCATGGAGATTCCCCAGGCCGCCGTCACCAACGCCGCCGTGCTCGCCGTCAATCTCGTCTTCGTCCTGCTGTTCTACAAGGAATTGAAGATCACCGCATTCGACCCGGCCCTGGCCACCACCATGGGGATCAACGCGGGCGTCATGCACTACGCCCTCATGACCCTGGTGGCCGTCACCACCATCGCCGCATTCGAGAGCGTCGGGAGCATTCTCGTCATCGCCATGCTGATCATTCCCGGCGCCACGGCCCATCTTCTGACCGACCGCTTGTCCGTCCTTCTGGTGTTGAGCCTGGTCATCGCGGCCTTGTGCGCCGTATCAGGGCATATCGCGGCCATCACGGTGCCCGTCTGGTTCGGGTTCCGGGACACGAGCACCGCCGGCATGATGGCGACGGTCGCCGGCCTGATCTTTCTGGCCGTCTTTTTCCTGGCGCCCCGCTACGGACTGTTGGGCCGCATCCTTCGCCGGGGGATGCTCTCCCTGGGAATCGTCAGGGAGGACGTTATGGGCCTCCTGTACCGGTACCGGGAGGTGGCGCCCCGAGATGCGGCGCCCCTGGGCCTCCGGGAACTGAAGGAGGCCCTGAAGCAGGGGGCCGCCGTTCGCATGGCGGTCTGGGACCTGTTGCGGACCCGGCGGATCCGCCGGCATACATCGGGCTTCACGCTCACCGACAAGGGCCTGGGGGAAAGCGCCGGGATCATACGGTCCCACCGGCTCTGGGAATCCTATCTCTGCGAACGGATGGGCTACTGCATGACCTCGGTCCATGCCTCGGCCCACCGGCTCGAGCACGTCACCGACCCGGAGATGCAGGCGGCCCTGCACCGCGCAGCCGGCCGACCGACACGGGATCCCCACGACCGGAAAATTCCCGATTGATACCGGCCGGAATCATGCCGGACGATATTTGTCGCGCAACCGTCGAGACATCTCCTTCACCACCCCGAAGGCCCGCTCCACGGTCTTCTCCTTGTCCGGATTGACAAGGCAGCAGGTGGCGGGAGACAGCATACTCCGGGAAAGCATGAAGTCCCGGTCGATCCCCTTCTTTCCGAGGATCTCCCAGACCGATTCCAATTGGGCCGTCAAGGACGGCAGGTTCTCCTTCTCGAAGTTTTCGAATCCCGTGGGGACGATGCCCCAGACGATCAACCCGCCCCGATCCAGAAACCGGCGGATCGAGGGTCCGTAGGAGGCGAAGATCTCCCGGTTGGTGTAGAGATCCATGGAAAGGACATCCAGGTCCAGATTCAGGAGGAAGTCCCAGTCGGGATTGCCGCAGAGGTGGATGCCCCGGGGACGGTCGATCATGGCGAAAAAAGCGTCCATGTCGCCCTTGGCCTTGATATCGTCATAGCCGGACAAGGCCGAGAATATGAACTGTAGCCCCGGCTCGTCCACGAACATGAAGGCATTGTCGTTCAGCTTCCGAAGGCGCGCCAGCTGGACATTGATCCTTTTGGCCATGAACTCGAACATGAACGGTCGGACGGTGTCGTCGAAAAGAATGGGTCGGTCGTTCTCGTCGAGGATGTTGAACCCGAAACTGACAGGACCTTCCAGCTGCCCGCGGATGGCCGGCCGTTCCGACAGGTCCATGGATAGAAAGCGGTGGTAGACCGCCGAGTAGGTTTCGCTGATGTCGAAATAGGACGGATCGTCGAAACGGGCCATGACGGCCTCGAGTTCCTCGATGAACTTCTCCTGGGAAAACCGGAGGGTCCGCTTATCCAGGTCGAGCAGGATGCCGGGGAAGTGCTCCGCGGCCTGGACGTACATGTCTTCGTAGTAGCTGTAGTTGGGGAGTTGGGGCCAGAACGGGACGTCGAGGGAGAGCGCCGTTGTCAGGGCGCGATCGACATCGGTGTGGGGCATGACGGCCATGGCGGTGGTTAAGAGGTTTCCGGGAATGGGCACGGGCGTATTCTCCTTTCAAGGTTGGGGATTGATACGCGGCGACGCGGCGAACATCGGCCAATATTATGAGCATACACCCGTCTTCAGCCGGAATTCAATGGCCAATACCGTCATCCGCCGACGGCGGCACCGGGGACCAGATTTCAATCCGATGGCCTTCGGGATCGCGGAAAAAAAAGGCGAACGCCCCCCAGTGACGGCGAATCTTTCCGGCCGCGACCCCGCGCCCCTCGAGACGGCCGCGCCATGAGACCGCATCGTCCACCTGAAAGGAGAGGGTGATGCCTGCACCTCCGGCGCTTTTCACCGAAGCCCGGCGATCATCCGCGACACTCAGATAAGCATCCCCGGCAAGGTGAAATTCCACGAACCAATCGGTTTCAAGGTGAACGACAAGCCCCAGGACGTCCCGATAGAACGCCACGGCAGCGGCCCATCGCCGGCAATAGAGGATGGTGTTGGTTCGGTTGATGCCGTCTTCAGCCATCGATGCTCCTCCTTTGCAGCTGATGCCATACGGGTCGGTGCCGAAAAAGTTTTCCAAAATGCTTCAACGCCACGACAGCTTCCTTGTCGGTGTGCGGCGTCCGTAAATCGTGGCGCGTTCAGAACTGCTCCTCTTCGGTGGATCCCTTCAGGGCCGCCATGGAACTCTCCCCCTGGGTTATGCTGTCCATGAGACGATCAAAATAGCCGGCGCCCACAAACCGCTGATGGCTGACGGCCATGTATCCCTCACTCCGCTCGTGGCGGAACTCCTCCTGCTGAAAACGGGAGTAGGCGGCCATCCCCTCCCGTTTGTAGCTCTGGGCCAGATCGAACATGCCCAGGTTAAGGGTGTGAAACCCCGCCAGGGTGACGAACTGAAACTTGTAACCCATGGCCGCCAGCTCCCGCTGAAATTTGGCGATAACGGCATCATCGAGGTTGGCCTTCCAGTTGAAGGACGGCGAACAGTTATAGCAGAGGAGCTTTCCGGGAAACTTGGCGTGGATGCCCTCGGCGAACCGCCGGGCCTGTTCCATGTCGGGCCGCGAGGTTTCGCACCAGATCATGTCGGCGTAGGGCGCATAGCTGAGGCCTCGGGCGATGGCCGCTTCCACGCCACTCTTGACCCAGTGAAACCCCTCTGAGGAGCGTTTGCTTCCGATAATGAACGGCCGGTCCCGCTCGTCGATGTCGCTGGTGAGGAGCTTGGCCGCGTCTGCGTCGGTCCGGGCGATGAGCACCGTGGGAACGTCGCAGACGTCAGCCGCGAGTCGGGCGGCGATGAGTTTGATGATGAACTCGCGGGTGGGTACCAGAACCTTGCCGCCCATGTGGCCGCATTTTTTGGCCGAGGAGAGTTGATCCTCGAAGTGAACCCCAGCGGCTCCGGCATCGATCATGTCTTTCATCAGTTCATAGGCGTTTAGCGGACCGCCGAAGCCGGCCTCGGCGTCGGCCACGATGGGGGCGAACCAGTTGGGACCCTCCTTGCGGCAGTCAAGAACCTGAATCTGGTCCGCCCGCCGGAGAGCGTTGTTGATCCGCCGTACCACCGCCGGAACGCTGTTGGCGGGATAGAGGCTCTGGTCGGGGTACATTTCCCCGGCCAGATTGTTGTCGGCCGCCACCTGCCACCCGCTGAGATAAATGGCCTTGAGGCCGGCCTCCACCTGCTGGACCGCCTGGTTACCGGTCAACGCCCCCAAGGCGGCGACGAAAGGTTCGGTCTGGAGGAGATGCCACAGCCGTTCGGCCCCGATCCGGGCGAAGGTGTGCTCGATCTTTAGGGTGCCCCGCAGATTGAGGACCTCCGCTGCCTTGTAGGGACGGACGATGCCTGCCCATCGGGGATCGTTTTCCCAGCGATTTTCAAGATCATCGATTTCGGCAAAATCAATTTCGTGACAGGTGTGTCGCTTTTCCAGTTCCATGGCTTTCTCTTCGATGGTCCGCATCCCACACTCCTTTCTGCAAGTCCGTTCTCAACTGTCGACGTCCATGACGGCAGCCTGATTCCCAACGCGCTAATCCAACTGTTCATAAGCGCGGAGCGTCAAAAACTCCTCGAGTTCGGCGTTGACGACAATGGCGTCGAACATCTCCGCGGCTCCCTGGTAATTCCCGGCGGCAAAAGCATCTTCCCCCACATCCCGGCGAATGGCCGCCGTCTCCTCGGCCATGATCCGCCTAAAGAGATCCAGGGTCACGTTCCGACCGTCATTCAGGATTCCCTGAGGGTGATGAACCCACTGCCATACCTGGGTTCGGGAGATCTCGGCCGTGGCTGCATCCTCCATCAGGTTGTAAAGCGGCACGCACCCGTTACCCGACAGCCATGCCGCCATGTACTCGACGCCCACGCGGATGTTGGTGCGCAGCCCCTGTTCAGTGATCATTCCCGTAGGCAGTTTGAGAAGATCTTCCCGAGTCACAGTCACATCCTCCCGCAACCGATCCATCTGGTTGGGGCCGGGCATAAATCGATCGAACTCCGCCGTGGCGATCGCCACCAACCCTGGATGGGCGACCCATGTGCCGTCGTGGCCGTCTTTGGCCTCACGGATTTTGTCTTCCCGTACCTTCTGGAGCGCTGCCGCGTTGGCTTCCGCATCGCCTTTAATGGGGATCTGGGCTGCCATGCCCCCGATGGCGTGGGCCCCCCGCCGGTGGCAGGTCTTGATCGCCAGCAGCGAATAGGAGCGCATGCAGTGTCGCGTCATGGTGATCTGGGATCTATCCGGAAAGATGTAGCCGGGAATCTTTCTGAAGCGCTTGATGAAGCTGAAGATATAGTCCCATCGCCCGCAGTTGAGGCCGGCGCTGTGCTCCCGCAGTTCGTAGAGGATTTCATCCATCTGAAAGGCCGCGAGGATGGTCTCGATGAGGACCGTGGCCTTGATAGTTCCCCGGGGAATGCCGAGAAGTTCCTGGGCGCGGACGAAGACATCGTTCCAGAGGCGGGCCTCCAGATAACTCTCCATCTTGGGAAGATAGAAATAGGGACCGGTTCCCCGGGCCGTGAGTTCGCGGGCGTTATGGAAGAAATAGAGGGCGAAGTCGAAGAGACTTGCGGAGACGGGCCGGCCATCGATTTCAAGGTGCTTTTCCACGAGGTGCCAGCCTCTGGGCCGGACGATCAGAACGGCGGTCTTGTCGTTCAGCCAGTAGGACTTGCCCTCCGGGCTCTCGAAGGAGATAGCCCGCCGGACGGCATCCCAGAGGTTGATCTGTCCCTGAAGGGTCCCTGTCCAGGTCGGCGCGTGGGAATCCTCGAAATCGGCCATGAAGGTTCTGGCTTCTGAATTGAGGGCGTTGATGATCATTTTACGCTCCACAGGCCCGGTGATCTCGACCCGCCTATCCAGAAGATCCCGTGGCACCGGCGCGATCCGCCAGCCGCCCTCCCGGACGGATCGTGTTTCCGAGGGAAAATCCGGGAGATTCCCGGCGTCGATCTCCGCCTGAACCTTCCGGCGACGCTCGAGCAACGCCCTCCGGGTCTCGTCGAATTCACGGGCGAGGGCCGCGACGAACGCGAGAGCTTCTGGGGTGAGGATACGATCGAACTCCGGCGGGACCGGCGCCGTGATGCGGATACCGTTGGATGGATTGCGGCTGTTCATGGGGCGTTTCTCCTTTCCGGGCAGGTCTTGTCGTCAATGCGCGACGCATGATCCCAATCGAATCTTTTGGGATTGAATTATTTGAAAAATCTAATAATATATTGATGAGATGTCAATGCAGACCCATCGGCCCCGCCGAAACGGCGGCATGCCGCGCGGCACATTCGGGACAAGGAGATCAGGCCATGACCAGCGAAAATTGCCCAAATGGAATTGCCGTCGAAGCCGCAGCCTTTATCCGGGAGGCCTACGACGCCTATCAGGCGCGATTTCTGCACATCACCAAGCGGTCGCCGGACCGGTTCAACCGACGGGACTGGAACGGCGCCTACCAGGATGCCCTGGAACGGCTCGATCTATACACCCGCGTGGTGAAGCGGACGGTGAGCACCCTTCGGAGGCGTCTGGGGGATTGTCTGAACTTGTCAGCCGAAGGTCCCGGCATGAAGGCCGCCTACGCCGATCTCATTCGCTCGAGGGATGATGTCGAGCTGGCGGAGACCTTCTTTAACTCAGTGGTCCGGAAGATTTTTGCCGTTGTGGGCGTCGCGCCCTGCCTTGAATTTGTCGCATCCGAATTCAAGATCCCTCGGATCGAGGACCGGACCTGTCCGGTTTGCGACGTTTTCAGACCGGATTCCGGATCGGACGGGCTCGTCCACATGTTCCGAAATATTTTGGGGTGTTACGGTGCCGAGATCTGTTTCCGAGACCCTGATGCCGACGCCCGCCGCATCGCCGAGCGTGTGGCACTGACCCTTCGCGATGTCGCCGGCGATGTCCGACCCGATACCGTGGAAATGATCACATCGGTATTCTACCGGGACAAGGCCGCCTACATCATCGGTCGGATGCGCATTGGCAATTGGATTCAACCCCTGGTCGTCGCCTTTTTGAGCCGACCCGAGGGGGCCGTTGCGGACGCGGTGCTCACGGACAAAAGTGACGTCAGCATCCTCTTCAGCTTCACCCGCTCCTATTTTCATGTTGTCGTGGATAAGCCCATGGAACTCGTCAATTTCCTGAAAACCCTCACCCCGCTGAAGCGAGTGTCCGAGCTCTACACCGCCATTGGATTCCACAAACACGGCAAATCGGAGCTGTATCGCGAATTGACGCGCAGCCTTGATGTCTCCTCGGATCGATTCGATATCGCCCGGGGTGAAAAAGGGATGGTCATGCTGGTCTTCACCTTGCCATCTTTCGATGTGGTGTTCAAAATCATCAAAGACCGGTTCGACTATCCCAAAACCACCAGTTCCCGGGAGGTCCGCAACCGCTACAAGCTGGTGTTCCGGCACGACCGGGCCGGGCGCCTGGTGGACGCGCAGGAATTTCAGGAGCTGACCTTCGACACCTCCCGATTCTCGCCGGCCCTGCTGAAAGCGTTCCGGGTGACCGCGTCAGAAACCGTGATGATCCGAAAAGATCAACTGAGAATTCGGCATCTCTACACTGAAAGGCGGCTGACCCCCCTCGATATCTTTATCGAGGAGGCCTCCATAAGCGACGCCCGGGAAGCCGTCCTCGACTACGGCCGGTCCATCAAGGAGCTCGCGGCTACCAATATTTTCCCCGGTGACCTATTCCTGAAAAACTTCGGCGTCACGAGCCACGGCCGGATCGTCTTTTATGACTACGACGAACTTTGCCTTCTCACTGACTGCAATTTCCGGAAACTCCCCCCTGCCAGGGGATATGACGACGAAATGTCTTCGGAGCCGTGGTTCTTCGTCGACGACAAGGATATTTTCCCAGAGGAGTTCAGGACGTTCCTGCGGTTTCCAGATCACCTCAGGACGGTTTTTGAAAACGCCCATGCCGATCTCTTTGACGTGGACTTCTGGCGAGATATCCAGGATCGTCTGAAAACCGGCGCGGTCATTCATATCTTTCCCTACCGGGAAAGCCTCCGGTTCAGGGATGATCCACACCCCTGACAACCCAACATCTCAAAATCACCGCTTGATAAACCCTTCAAAATAGGCTTTAAAGAAACCCACCAACCCCAACCAAAGGAGAAGATCTCATGAAACGTTTCCGGACGATTGTTGCCACCGTCTGCGTCATGGCGGTTCTC
>Ga0068714_10000946_pt1 | contig 47088 bp, 41 predicted proteins | sample MTBNYHSulfiMetaG_FD_62988 | JGI IMG/M metagenome (GOLD analysis project Ga0068714, IMG submission 62988) | Enrichment culture microbial communities from rom New York Harbor, USA that are MTBE-degrading - MTBE-NYH (New York Harbor Sulfidogenic)... | ecosystem: Environmental > Aquatic > Marine >... | reverse complement strand
ATGCGCTGATCGGTCCGAGGGGCTGGTTGAATGTTCTAATAATGCGGTGGTTTGATCTTTCCGCGCCTCCCATCCAGATTTTAAACTCTTTGGCGGCGATTTTGCTGGCACATGTTTTTTATAATGTATCGGTGGTCATCCGGACAGTTGGCGGCGCGTGGTCTCAGCTGGACCCTCGTACAGAACAAGCCGCCCGCGTCTTGGGGGCTTCGCCGCTTCGCGTCTTGCGAGAAGTCACTTTGCCTTTATTAAAGAAACCCATCGCGGCGGCGGCGCTGTTGGTTTTTCTTTTTGATTTCACCAGTTTTGGAGTGATCCTTTTGCTGGGAGGGCCGCGCTTCGCAACGCTGGAGGTTGAAATTTACGTTCAGGCACTGCAGATGCTGAACCTTCCTTTGTCTGGATTGCTTTCTGCCATTCAAATGATTTGCACGCTTCTGATGTTGATCCTTTACACCAGGATCACATCTGGCCAGAATATACCCTTAATGCCAAGGTTGAAGGGGGAAGGGGAACGCAGCCCGCAAAAAACACGAGAGCGAATCTTTGTTGCAATCATGATTGTCATCCTGGTCGTGCTTCAGTTCTTTCCGTTGGGTGCACTGGTTCTTCGGTCAGTGACGACTCTGGACGCGAATCGCGGCGGGCGGGGAGAAATAGATGCTGGTTTTACGCTTGCATATTATCAGGAGCTTTTTATCAATCGCCGCCAATCGCTTTTCTATGTTCCCCCGATTGAAGCGATGTGGAACTCATTATTCTACGCGTCTGTAACAGTTGTTTTATCCATCGTGATGGGTTTTTTAGTTGCTTATGCCTTGAATACCCGCTTGGGTATTAACAGGATTCTGGATCCATTGTTAATGCTGCCGCTGGGAACTTCTGCTGTTACCCTGGGGTTGGGTTTTATCGTGGTCTTCAATCGCCCGCCAATTGATGTGAGGTCGTTTCCATTGCTGATGCCGGTTGCGCATAGCCTCGTCGCGCTACCCTTTGTGGTGCGCACACTCCAACCAGCGCTCTCGTCAATTCCCAATTCGCTGCGACATGCTGCCGCGATGATGGGCGCTCCTCCATGGCGGGTTTGGTTGGAGGTGGATTTACCTATTCTGGCACGGGCTGTAGTGGTGGGTGTGGTCTTTTCTTTTACCATTTCACTGGGTGAATTTGGCGCGACCACATTCCTCTCTCGTCCAGAGATGCCAACGATGCCCGTGGCGATATTCCGGTTTATTTCACAGCCGGGAGCGCTTAATTATGGCCAGGCTTTGGCAATGTCTACCTTGTTGATGGCGGTTTGCGCGGTTGGTATTCTGCTTATGGATAATTTCAGCAATGAGCTTTAGAGAATTAATGCCAATTTATTTCCTGCTGGCTGCAGGCAGGATAAAATAGTTGGGCCAGGATTTTTAACTTGTAAAAAATGGGAGCTAGCCAATAGGATGCTGGAAGTAAAAGACATCAAAAAGATCTACGAAAACCAGTGGCTTTTAAAAGGGATTTCCTTCAAAGTCGGGCAGGGAGAAACTGTCTGCCTGTTAGGGCCATCCGGAAGTGGGAAGAGTACACTGCTGCGCATTATTTCTGGTTTGGAAGCACCAGAAGAGGGTGCGGTTTTGTGGGAAGGAAACGATCTCAGCAATGTTCCGGTTCACAAAAGACAATTTGGCTTGATGTTCCAGGATTACGCTTTGTTTCCTCATCGAAATGTCGCTGAAAATGTGGCCTTTGGGTTGCGGATGAAAGGCCTGGGAAGAAATGAAATTAAAGACCGCGTTCACGAAGCATTGCAGCAGGTTGAAATGCAAAACTTTGCTCATCGCAGGGTGACAGATTTATCTGGTGGGGAACAGCAGCGTGTTGCTCTCGCGCGGGCACTTGCACCGCGTCCAAGATTGCTGATGCTGGATGAACCTTTGGGCGCACTGGACCGCGCGCTGCGTGAACAGCTTACCGGCGAGCTTCGCAGCTTGCTGCATCATACGGGGATACCGGCGATATATGTCACTCACGACCAAGAAGAAGCTTTTACTATCGCAGACCGTCTGATACTATTATCCGATGGCTGTGTGGTTCAGGCGGGGTCCCCTGATGAGATTTATCATAATCCCAGCTCCAGGTGGGTGGCCGCGTTTTTGGGGTTTAAAAACTTCTTAAAAGGCAGGGTGATCGCGAGTTCCCCAATGACATTTGAGACCGGCATCGGGACTATGGTGTCTGCTCTCGAATGCTGTGAAAACAAAAAACCGGGCGATTTGGTAGAACTTTTGCTGCGACCATCTGGAGTTGAGGTAAGCCAAATCAGGGCAATGGGCTGTGGAATAAATTGTATTCAAGGGGTTGTTGAGGATGTGGTTTTTCAAGGTGATAAGTATCGAGTGTTGATAAGGTGTGGGGATGAAGAAATTGGTTTCCAGTTCAATCTGGAGGAACGCCCAACAACCGGAGAAACGATTAACCTGCATTTGGATAAAGAGTCGGTTTTATGTTTGGAGTAGGAATTGGATGAATATGGATAATGTTGTAGTTGTAAAACAAAATACCGAACATGTGGAAACATGGCGGTATGAAGGAAAAATCCTGAAACAGAAACCGAATATGGTTCTGTTGGAAGCGTATTTCAACCGTTCCGATTTGCCTTTTCATGGGATCGTTTTAAAACGGAATGATCATTTTCTTGAATTGTATTTTACAGACCGCTGGTACAACATTTTCGAGATCCACGATCGAGATGATGGCCGGCTGAAGGGGTGGTATTGTAATGTTACCCTGCCAGCGAATAGGGAAGATGGGAAAATCACCTATGTCGATCTGGCCTTAGATTTGCTTGTATTTCCTGACGGGAGACAGCTCGTGTTGGATGAAGATGAATTTGAAGCTCTGGAAATCCCTGCGAAACAAAAAAATTCAGCTCTTCAGGCGCTTGAAGAGCTGAAGTGCATATTCAAATCGAAAGAGGATAAAAAATTCACCCTGTTTGAGCTTTTTGATCAGGGGCGGTAGATTGTGAAGTCATCAAACTGAATAATCGCTCCTGGACTCTGATATGTGCTGGCGATCAGGCCAACATCTCCATTGGCAAAATCGGAATCTTTTACCTCTGCGAGGATTTCGTCATTGGCATACAGGGTGAGGGTGTCTCCAACGCAATCAAATTGCAATTTGTTGGAAGAGAGTCCCTGGTTGATTTTGGGGCTGTCCTGCATGTAATTCATGCCAACCAGCTCAAATTTTCCGTTTTTATTTTTGATGATAGCGTAAAAACCATCCGCGGAAATCAGTCCAGCGTAGAAATTATTAACATCTCTATACCGACAGATGATGCCGTATTCAGATTCTGCATCCCCCTCAACCAGTTCAGCATTGGTATTGATTCGAGCATCAGAGAAAATTTTGCCAGGATTTGCCCATCCGTAAAAATTGGTGTCATTGATGCTGATTTGATAGCTGCCATCCACATAATCGGTTTTTAGAAAACTGTCGTCTGTCCGGTCCCAGCCACTATTTGGTGTGGAAAAATCATCTTGAAAGAGAATCTCGTTTGTAGCAGGATCCGGAGAATTTGTTTCATTTTCACTGGAAATTGCATCAATGATTTCAACCGGATTTGAACAGGATAGCATCAAAAAGAGGATTGCTGCGATGATATAAAGTGGCTTCCTCTTATCCATTTTGAAAAACAATCTTTTCAAGAGCGTTGCCTGGGAATTGTATCGGGGTATGATGTTGGCCTCCACCTTTTCAATAGCAGACCAGAAAACTAAACGACGCCTGTAAAAGGAAACTGGACGAACACACCGTTCAGGAATTGGTTAATGTACGTGTTGCTGTTCTGGGTGGACAACAGAGCGATTGCAAAAATGCCCAAACAGCACAAACACAAAAAAACCACGGCCACAATTGCAATAATCCAGGCTAATTGATTAGCTTTTTCTCCATTGTCCTTGATAGCGGCAGATTCTTCCTGAGTAGGAAATGGCGCGTCATCAAAATTTACTGAACCGGATTGGCTTGATTCTAAATCGCTTTCAGTTGATGCGGGAATATCAGGTAAAGACTCAAAGTCGGTCATCAGAATTCTCCTGGATTAGGGTGTCAGCGAGAAGCTGAAATTTGCCTCGTTCATGAACGGGATACAAAACGCGGGCGCGGCAATCGCGCCTGTGATGATGAACAGGAACAGGCAAAAACCCAACACAGATATGGCAATATTCAAATACCCCAGTATTAAACCCGCGGTTGCCATACCGTCGCCGGAAACCAGTCCCCCGCTTTTTTTGATTTCATTTTTGGCTACGTGCCCGAAAATCACCGCGAGGATGCCTCCCAGGCCAAATAAGCCCAACCATGCCATTACACCGCAGATCAGACTGATGATTGCGTTGGAGCTGTTTTGAATCGGTAATGGTGTTTGTAGTCGCTGATCAGACATTTTTTTCTCCGTGTTTTCTCTATTATCTCTTAGATTCTATCATGTATGGGTATAAAAATTTTGCTTTCTTTGAAATTTCCAGACAATCCATGCTGTTATGATGATTAATGCGCAGGCAATCACAACTGGGATCACTACTGCCAGAATGGAGATTATGGTTGAGATCAGATCCTCAAGGATACTGACCGGAATGTTACCGGCTCCGGCGGTGGCCGCGGTAACAGCTGGGCGCACAGCTAATGTTTTTGTGGCGTGAATGCTTCCGGCAACCAGCAAACCTGCTGCCAGAGAAAGTACTGGGTGAATATCGGTGATGACTTTGGCGCTGGCGGCAAACACAATCGCGCCGGCGGTTGGCCGGACAAATGTCTGGATAATATCATTGATGTGATTTACCGCAGGGAATTTATCCGCAAAAAATTCGATTATTGTTAATAAAAGCAACAATCCAATGATCCACCAGCTTGAAAGCGTATCCCAGGGCGCGTCTAATTCAATCAGATTGGTGAAACGCGCCAAAAGGGATACAACCAGCAGGGGTATATACGCATTCAACCCCGCACTGGCCGAAAGCCCGAAGGCAGAAAAGATTCCCAGAACATCCATTAAGATCTCTCCTTATGAACCTTTTGACTATAAAGAAAAACCACTCCAGGTACCGGTTAACCAATAGCGACCCAGGTCCATTACTGCAATCTGGAGCAGCGCGGTATCGAAACCCAACAACAGAAGCCACCAGATGTGTTTAAAATTATACGCTTGATTTTCCTTTTTTAACAACATGATCCAGATTATGGTATAGATCAAAGCAAGCATCCCCAATACTGTAAAGCTGCTTAAAACAGTAAAAGGATACAAAATGAGCGGGTTTTGAGTCAGCGTAATCAGGTTAACGAGCACACCGATGAGAACCAGCTCGCCAATATGCCGCCATGTGCTCAGGACGGCTTCCTCAGAGTATTCCTTCCAGACAACCTGGTTGAAAATGGGATAAAGCATCGCAGCCATCCCGATTCCCATTCCAGTTCCCGTTAACAAACGCAGCCAGTTTTGTGGCTGATAAATCCCTGATGTGGTGGGGAGAAGATGGAGATATGAATTAACCCCATCCACTCCAAAGGCGAGAAGCAGTAATGCCAGAATAATAGAGACTTTTCTGGTTGGCATCCCTCCTCTTTTCCCTCTCTTCAGCTGGTAAATCAACGCGGCCAATGCCCCAAGATACATCCCGGAACATCGCGCACAAAGTGAAATAGGCCGGTCCTCTATGAAAAAAGTTCTTTCAGGAATCCTGTGACAAACCGCATAACCAATGGAATCGGTTTTTCCCAACAGGCCGGGGGGTGTATAGGCTAACCATATAATCAGCAAAACAAGTGAGCCAAAGATTAATGATAAACCAGGTAATGTGAAAGGAAGACGCTGTTTATTCATGTTGTCCCTGATTATATGGGGGTTTTTTTCTTGACGCAAGGAATAATGACCTATAATTGTCAGATGAATGATTATTGTTTTTTAATTTGGTATGTCACGGCAGGCGAATAGAAATGATTAATAAAATATTCCTGACAGGATTGATTTTTCTGATAGTCGCTGGATGCACTTCAGCAGATCAACCGGTTTTGATGGGGGAGGAGGGTTTCCTGGAAGGAAACCAGGTACTGTTGGAAGATGAGGTTATGGGTACACTTCCGGCGCATGAGAGCGATTCAGTTTCACGGGCTGAGATGGATCCGGCAAATTATCCAGCAGAAGGGTACGGCCCGAATAATTTCCCGGAAGGGGTAAACCCGCTGACTGGCATGCGTGCCACAAATGAGAATGTTCTGAACCGGCGCCCGATCATCGTGAAAATCGAGAATATGCCGCGCGAACGAAGCCGGCCGCAATGGGGCTTGTCACAGGCTGACCATGTGTATGAGTATTACATTGAGGCGGGTGACACCCGGTTTTCAGCGGTGTATTATGGGGAACGACCGGTACAGATTGGCCCGATTCGCTCGGCAAGGCATTTTGATATCCAGTTGATTGAGATGTATAAAGCGATCTTCATTTTTGGCGGCGCCTATCCAGAGTTGTACGAGCTGCTGCTCAACTCGGATTTTGGAGAGCGCTTAATCCGTGAGGGTCCAAACACCGCGCCAGCGCTCTATCGCTATGAGCCAGACCGTGACAATAAGTTGATGGCTGACCTGTCACTTATTCAGCCTGTACTGGAACGTTATCAGATGGATGATACCCGGCAGGATCTGGACGGGTTGTTCTTTCAGATACAACCTCCTGAAGGGGGAGAAGAATCGGCCAGTTTATATGCCCGGTTCTCAGGGTCTGTCTATAACCGTTGGGATTTCGATGAACAAGAAGGGGTTTACCTGCGGTTTTCGGACGCGGAAGATGATGTGGACCGGATCAATGAGGTGTACCAACAACTGACAGATCAGACGACAGGTGAGCCAATTCACGCAGAAAATGTTGTTTTCCTGATGGCAGCGTATGAGAGTCTTTCAGACGCTTCGGATGTGTTTAATGTTGAGCTTGTGGGATCGGGTCGGGCATATGTTGCCCGGGATGGCAGATTATATTCCGCTTTTTGGCAGCGTTCTGACCAGGATGATTTGATATCATTGGTGGATGAGCGGTTGGAACCTTTTCCGTTAAAACCGGGAAACACCTGGTTTGAGGTTTTCAATGACTCTTCACAGATTTCTCACAAGGATGATGAGAAAGCCTGGCGCTTTACATTTGTTCGGCCATAAGGTTCTAGAAAACAATGTAATGGGATAAATTAGATGTTATTGGGGAGATTAACAAATTTCTAACTTGACATTGGGTTTTATTTATGCCATACTAAACACAGTTAAAAGTAAGTTTACTGGAAGGTATTGGGTTGCTATCTTAACAAAGAGGAGGTGATGTCATGATAGACAGTAGTAAACTAAGTGCTGTGGCATCCCTCCTGATTGTTTTTTAATTAGAAGATGCCACAGCCAGAAATAATTGAAAGGCGTCCCTAGCGGCGCCTTTCACCTTTAAGTCTATATTCTTAAATGGGGTCAATGGCAAGGTTTCCCAGGCTGGTGAGATATGCAAACAGTAATCTGGTGGATCAGAAGAGATTTGCGCCTTAAAGACAATCAAGCGCTTCAAACCGCCGATCCGGTGAACCGGGTGGTAATCCCGGTTTTTATTCTGGATCCAAATTTATTAAAACGGGAAGCGGAAAAAAGAAAAGCTTTTCTTTTTAACGGCCTGCGAAGTCTGGATGAGCGGTTGCGGGAGTCTGGAAGCAGACTGGTCATCCGTGCAGGTAATCCGGAAGAGGAGCTGTCGCGTCTGGTGAAAGAAAGCGGCGCAGCCGGCATTTTTGCGGAAGAGGATTACACGCCCTATGCGCGGAGACGGGATCAGGCTGTTGCGGAAAATTTGCCACTGAACTTGCTCGCGGGGCTTACTTTCCACCATCCTCGATCGGTAAGCAAACCGGATGGCAGTCCCTACACGGTTTTTACCCCTTATAGTAAAGCCTGGAAAAAATTGCCGCAGCCAAGTGCTGTCAGAAATGTGCCGCCAGATCGATTCATTCCCGTCCCCGAGCATATCCAATCGCTTGCCATTCCAGACGCTTTATCTCTGGAAGATTTCCCTTCTGGCGAGGACGAGGCTGAAAGACGGTTGCGGGATTTTCTTGCTGGCCGGGTGTACGATTATCGGGAAGCCAGGAACCGGCTCGACATGAAAGGTACTTCTTCTTTGTCCCCGTATTTCCGGTTTGGGATGCTTTCCAGCCGGTACGCAGTATTAAATGTGATGGATACAATCCAGAATGCCCCAAACAGTTACGCCAGGGCTGGCGCTGAGACCTGGTTGAATGAATTGATCTGGAGGGAGTTTTACCAGTCGATCCTGTATCATTTCCCTGAGGTATCTCGCAGAGCTTTTCGCGCTGAACTGAGAGCGATTGAATGGAACAATGACCCTGAAAAATTTAGCGCCTGGAAAAGCGGGGTAACAGGTTACCCGTTGGTAGATGCTTCGATGCGGCAGCTGGCGACGCTGGGGTGGATGCACAACCGCGGGCGGATGATTACTGCTTCTTTCCTGGTTAAGGATCTGTTGATCAACTGGCAGAGGGGGGAGGAGTGGTTCATGCGGCAATTAATTGACGGTGATCCGGCCTCCAATAATGGAGGCTGGCAGTGGACTGCTGGAGTGGGCACAGACGCTGCGCCTTATTTCAGAATTTTCAACCCTGTTCTTCAGGGTAAGAAGTTTGATCCGGAAGGTGCTTTTGTTCGCGAATGGATCCCTGAACTGTCAAATGTGACACAGAGATATATCCATGAACCCTGGACAATGCCTGCAGAGGAACAAAGAAAAGCGGGATGCGTTATTGGGAAGCATTACCCGTTGCCGGTGGTGGAACATATTCAGGCGCGAGAAAGGACCTTAGAGGCATATAAACATTCTAAGGATGTATTGTCTGGCGGCTGAAACATGTGCAGCTGGGGGGAGGAAATTCGTTGCTGTCCTGGATGGGTGTATCTTTTAGATTCAGTAAAACCAAATTGGAGAAATAGATGATCCGAAATCAATGGTATGTGGTTCTTGAATCCAGGGAAGTGAGACTCGGTAGGGTGGTAGGGGTGACTCGAATGGGGGAGAAGCTGGTATTCTGGCGGAAGCCAAACCGGGAAGTGGTATGTATGTTTGATTGCTGCCCTCATCTGGGAGCGCCGCTCAGCCTGGGTAAAATCCGAGATAACCGGATCATGTGTCCATTCCACGGTTTTGAATATGACGCTCAAGGCCAATGCCAGTATCTGCCAGCATACGGAAAAACTGGAAAAATCCCTAAGGCTTTGAAAACGCGCTGCTATCCCACCCATGAAGCGCAAGGTTTTATCTGGATATGGTGGGGAGAGAATCCGCCCGAAAACATTGCACCTCCCAAATTCTTTGATTCAATCAGTGATGAATTCAGCTATATATCCTTTACTGATCATTGGGGGGTACATTACTCCCGGATGGCAGAAAACCAGCTCGATGTTTCTCACCTGCCCTTTATCCACCACAACACCATCGGACGTGGGGGAAAGACTGTCGTTGACGGTCCTTATGTGAGGCTAAAAGATGACTTGATGGAGGTGTGGGTATATAACCGGCAGGACGATGGAACACCACCAGTAAAAGCAAAAGATTTGCCCGAGCCAACCCGCAGGCCGTTTCTCCAATTCCGGTTTCCGAATTTGTGGCACAATTGGATTTCAGATGACATCCGGGTGCTGGCCGCTTTTGTGCCGGTGGATGAGGAGAACGGGATTTTCTATGGCAGGTTCTACCAGAAAATCACAGAGATGCCCCTTGTCAAGCAGTTGTTCCTGTTATCCGGAAAAATTGGCAGTCTGATTATTGCCCGCCAGGATAAACGTGTGGTGACCCGCCAGGAACCTAAAAAGACGGGGTTGAGAATTGCCGAGAAGATCATGCAAAGCGATCAAGCGATACTGATCTACCGGCAGCATCGCAGTGGATTAAAAGCTTTGGCGGGCCAGGAAGACGCGGATTAAAAGATCAAGGTAAACAATCAGGCACCTGAGATAACAGCTTTACTTATTGATAAGCCGGTCAACAAACAAGGCTGAATATAATACTGCGGGCAGGCCGGCACCTGGCTGTGTTCCGGCACCCACAAAATAAAGGTTGTTGACATCTTCCGATTGGATGTGAGGCCTGAACCAGTTGGATTGGGTGGAGATGTTTTGGGCGGCGTAAGCCGCTCCCAGATAACTGTTGAGGGTTTGTTTGAAATGAAGCGGGGTCAGATAATGTTCGGCGATGATGTTCGCTTTCAGATCGGGAAGGTACTGTTCTTCTAGGTGATCCAGTATCTGATCCCGGTATGATCTGGAGATTTGAGCCCAATCGAGTTTTGTGCTGAGATTGGGTACCGGTGACATGACATAGAAGGATTCGCACCCTGGCGGGGCGATGCTGGAATCGGTGAGGGTAGGCATGTGGAGGTATAGAAAAGTATTGGGGGAAAGTATTTTTCGATAAAAAATATCCTCCACAAGTTTTTGATAAGTCCCGTTGATCAGAATATTATGATGTGCCAGATTGGTATCTGTGTATCTTCGCTTTGTCCCAAAATAGATCACAAACAGTGAAAAGCTATATTCCAATTTGTTGAATCTGCGATCAGAATTCTTTTTTCGTAAGGACGGTTCCAGTAAAGATTGGTAGGTATAAGTGGTGTCGGCATTTGAAATAACCACGTCTGCTTGCAGAACACTGTTGTCCTTTAATCGGATACCAATCGCGCGGCCTCGCTGGATGACGATTTGTTTGACATCTTGATTGAGATGGAGCTTTCCCCCCAGTTCGTTAAACAATTTCAACAAACCGTGGATGATAGATTTTGTCCCTCCCACGGGGTAGAATACACCGTGTTCAAGCTCCTTTTTCATATTCAACAGCAAACTGGCGCCAGTCTTAAACGGATTGCTGCCAATCAGTAATGGATGGAAACTTAATGCGTGTTTCAGGAATTCATCGTGGATAAACTGGCCTACAAACTCAAAAAGATCCGGCTCATTTTCAACCCTGAACAGAGCGGGAGCGTTTTTCAGTAAATCAAAAAAGCGGGTTTGCGGTTTCTGAAGTAAATCCGGGTTGGTAGAGGATTCAAGATTCAATGCCTTCATCAGCTTTTCAAACCCCTTTACATCTTCTGGACTCAATTGCTGTATTTGCTCCCGCATAGAGCCAATTTCATTGCTGTAGTCAAAGAAGATGCCCCGTGAATTGAAAATACGGTAAAAGGGGTTGACAGGAACAAGCTGGAAATACGCTTCCTGTTTTTTTCCGGCACGGGAAAAGATTTCGCGGAGCAGGTCGGGGGCAGTGATCACGCTAGGGCCGCCATCAAAGCTGAACTGGTTGAAGTTGTACGAATAAGCTCTGCCACCAGCCTGCTCTCTTTTTTCAAAGATTTCAACCTGGTGTCCATGAGCTGACAGTAAACAACCAGCAGCTAGGCCGCCAAAACCACTGCCGATGATGATTATTTTCTTGGGTTTCATTGTTAACGCCCAATTATAGCGGGTTTGCTTTGGTTAAGGGGAATAAAAAACACCCAATCACGAATGATCGGGTTGGATAAATTCCTGGAGATAGATTGTTGATACAGACCCTTAATGGCTGTTTTCAGTTGCCTGCATTAAATTTTCAATTGTTGTAACAATCTCGTTCAAGGATGAATCAAGGTAAATAGCAGGTAATTTACTTGAGAGTTTAAAATCTTTAAAAGCCTGACCACCAAGTACGACCATTGGGCGGGGAGGAGAAAATTTATCCAATATGGTTTCAAGCTCTTCCAGTGCTCTGGCTGCTTGGGGTATTGTTGCTGTCATTAGCAGCATTTTAGGGTGCAGATGGCCGATAGCTTCTTCCAGTCGCTCAATTTTCAGGTTTGGTCCCAGGTACTTCACATCCCAACCGTGCCAACGCAGTAAGACGACAATCATCAACAGGCCAATTTGATGAACCTCACCGGGAGCGCAAGCCGCGATAATTGTTCCTTTTCTTGAAGAGGAAGCAGAAGCATTGATCATACTCATCAGATGCTGGAGGAAGAATTGGGTGGAAAAGTGTTCAACTGCCACAGGAAGTTCTTGTGAATGCCATTTTTCGCCGATTTCAATTTGGATTGGTTTAATGATATCCAGCAAAACCTGATCCACCGCGTACAAGGAAAAAGCCCGGCGGAGGATTTCGGTAGCACTGCTTTCATCAAACAAAATAATCGCGTTTATTAATTCCTGGCGAAACTGTTTGACGGTAGATAATTGTTCAACCGGTTTTGGGGGCAGCGCCTGGAGTGGGTTTTTGCCGGTATCGCGCAGTTCGTTGAGGTATTGAACTGCCCGGCTGATGCTCATGCCTGCGTCCACCTGTGCTTTAAGCCATTGCAGGGTTTTCAGGTCTTCTTCTGAATATAAACGATATCCTTGTTCACCCCGCTGTGGTTTGGGTAAGCCGTATCTGCGTTCCCAGGCACGTAGCGTAACCGGCAAAAGGCCCGTCATCTGGGCAATTGCTTTAATATTATAAACAGGCAGGTTGTTTTGAATGGTTTCCTGGTTGGTCATGGCTATTTCCTTTTGTTCTATAGCTATATTAACATGGATTAAAAGCCAGCCCCTATACTTTGTAGAACGTTTGTTTAATCAAAGACAATCTTAATGGCAAATTAAACAACCCTTTCAAATCAAAGCGATAAGAAAGGGCGAGTTGTAGGCAGAGCAACTAATTTACTTTTTGCCGGGAAGATTTTTTTGCCGTGTTCAGTAATTCATCCACTGTCTCTAACACGTCATCAAATGTGTCTCCAAGATAATTGCCCGGGACTGACTCAATCAGAGAAGGTTGGGCAGTGAAAATGCTGCCCCCATACCCAAAAATGGGTATGGGACGAATTTTGCTGAGCATTTGTTTCATTGGCTTCAATTCTAAAGCGGTTTCTTCCATGGTAGCTGACAAAATGATCATTTTGGGATGTTCGTAGCTGGCATAATCAACCAGATCGATCAATGGGATATCCGCGCCAAGATATTCGACTCGGTATCCTTTGCTGCGAAGAAGCAGGGCGGTCATCAGACTGTTAACTTCGTGATGTTCCGTTGGCGCGCATCCAACAAGGAGATATGGCGCGTTACGGTGGGTTGGAAAAGTATCCAACAAAGCGAGCAGCTTCTCTCGCAAGAAATTACTGGCAAAATGTTCTGTCGCGATGCGGATTTGTCCGTGATACCAGGCATCTCCAATGTCTACCAGAGTCGGAGTAAGGATATCCATGCAGATTGTATTCAGATCATAACTCTCACGAATTTCTTTCATCAGAGCTGTGGCAGTTGTTTCATCGTGTTTGATCAATGCGCGGTACAACTTCTGTACATAAACTTCTGGTGGGGTGTCGGTTTTTTTATTGGGCGAAACATTGGGGGTGGGAGGAAGGGCGTCAGGCCAAATCCCATTCTTCTGCATGTCTTTTAATTCGTTCGCGGCGGTGCTGATCGGGACACCTTTATCGACCCGGCTTTTCAACCAGCGCAAGATGGCTATATCGCGTTCTGAATAAACCCTGTATTTATTCCCTGAGCGGTGTGGGGTGAGGATAGCATGCCTTCTTTCCCAGGCGCGCAGGGTTACAGGGCGAATGCCTGTTTTTGCGGAGACAGCTTTTATTCGAAATTTGGGTTCATCGGACAGATCAATGATGGATGTCATTATTTGGTTTCTTTGTCCATAATCTCTGATATTTGGCTTGAATTGGATTAATAGTTTGTATAATGTTGAAACGATTTTATCACGTGGCGGATTGGATTGTCAACAAAGCTGGGTATTTCTAACAAATTCTTAACCATATTTTTACACAGGAACAGGATCTCTGATTAAACACCAAATCGGGTCTTATCGTATAACAAGAACCCGATTTGGCGCAAGAGCTGCGTTGGCTTTATAACCGATTCGCTTTATCGAGCATCGCGGTGAGCAAACCATTCTCTCTTACTTCAATTATCTGATCTGCTTGTTTTTGAACGCTGGCTGTCGTGGTTGAGGGGGCGAATGAATAATCTGCAAATTCGAAAAGGTCCAGGTCGTTATCACCATCACCGGCGGCGACCACCGGGCTGCCTTCCAAACCAAGGCAATTCATCAGGTGCTGCACACCAGATCTTTTGCTGACTCCTTGAGGCTGAATGTCAAAAACGGTCTTTAAACTCCGGCCGTATTCCACTGGAACATTCAATAAACGCTCAGTCAGCTCATGAATGACGATTTCATCATCTGTAAGGCAGGTCATTTTTCCAAACCTTGCTTTACGGTCTTGTGGAGTGAAGGGTTCCCAAGGCGCATGGAACCGCGCCATCCAGTGACTGCCAAATTCGTTTGGCCACAAAAGCAAATTACCATCTTCTTTCATTAACATAAAGCTGCTTCGAGGATAATCCCAGAAGATGTCGAAAAGTGTTTCCTGAACTTCCTCAGGGAATGTTGTGTATCGAGCCAACTGACCATCAGGTAAATGAGTCGCCACACCATTCTGGGTTACCATTGCGTAGGGGGCGGCTGAGTTCAGGAATAAACCATTGTGATGAAACATGGAAATTACAGAATCTCTTGGGCGGCCAGTGCATGGCAGGAAAATTACGTCGTTGTGATTGTTGGCCAGGATTTCTCTATCTTTAGGGTGGATTATTTCCTGAGTATCCAGGAGGGTTCCATCCAGATCAAAACAAATAATCGGTTTTTTCATGCATTGCTCACAGTAAAAGTATAAAGATGATGATATTGAATAAACATTCTAACCTTCTCCAGCAGATAAGACAAATCTGGCGGGAGAAGGTCAGGGTAAACATTGTTTGGAAGTCGTAAAATCTATTGAGGGGCGTTTTTTTCCTTTAAAAGATCTTTATTTGGGATGACGCATAAGAAACCTAACGGGTCATCGCCCAATGTGGTCAAAGAATGGGATACCCAGGGAGAGATGTAGACAATATCTCGTGGGCCGGCTTCGAATTGTTCGTCCCCAATGGTTACCAATGCTCTGCCATGAAGGATCATCACGCCGTGATCGTGGGCGTGATAATCTTCCAGGGTAGAATGACCACCTGGTTGGATATGGAAGTATCGAAACACAAAGTACTCCGCTCCTTCTTCTTTGCCGATCATTATTTTGCCGCTGGCTCCTTTAGCAGCGCCGTCCGGATAATCCTTTGACTTTACATCTTCCCAATCAAATGAAAAATCACTACCTGTAAATCGATGTATTACACTCATTATCATTACTCCTGTTCTTAAAGATCTATATACTTCTTTTCTTTTAAGGCGTCTATAAACTTATGGTATTTTTCTTCATAGATTGAAAGCCAGGGCGTGACTGGTTCAACCTGTATTTCTTCCTGAACCATGCTTTGTACCGCTTGGGATACTTTTCCGTACCAAGTTCCGGACGCCGCAAGAATTGCTGCGCCCATTGCCGATTCGCTGATCCTGGGGCGGATCAGGGTGCGCTTGAGCATGCTGGCGCGGATTTGAAGCCATAACCGGGAGCGGGCTCCTCCATCGGTAACGTAAATGTGTTCTCCAATGTGCGCGCCGATCTCAGAAAGTGTCTGGTAGGCGAAAGCCTCAAGCATAGCCAACCCTTCCAAACCGGCAGCGAAAATTTCTGGCTTTGAGACGGGCTTTCCGATCAGAAATCCTGTGGCAGCAGGGGCGCGGAACGGAAACCGCTCTCCCTCTCTTGCCAAAGGATACCGGATGAGGGGAGTGGGCAGATATGCGGCGGCATTCCTGTCCAGTTTGGTGGGATCTTCACCGGGAAAATCCTTGATAATCCATTCAGCACCTGTATTGCTGGCTCCGCCGGGCATCCACCAACCCTCAGGATGCAAATGGCAGTATATTCGCTTGAGGGGATCCAGCAGAATATCGCGGGTGATGCCTTTAATGACCAGTGTAGTGCCAAGTGATGAAACCCAGGAACCCGGTTCAGATGCCCCTGAGGCAAGCTGCGCGGCAGTGCCGTCTGTTGCTCCTGCGAAGACCGGTGTGCCTTGCGCCAACCCGGTTTCACCAGCGCAGCTCCGGCTGACTTCTCCAATCCTTTCACCCGGTTTTACAACCCGCGGCAATTTGTCAGATGAAATACCAAGATTTTGTTCAATGAAATCCGGCCAATTTTTATTGACCAGGTCATATCCTGTCTTAAGTGCATTGCTATGGTCGGTGAGGTTAAAGTTTCCGGTCAGTTTCCCTGCAATATAATCGGCGGCATGAACAAAGAGATGGGTAGCGTTATATATGTCAGGTTTTTCTTTCATCAGCCAATATATTTTGGGCAGCGCGAAAGAGGAGCTGAAAGTGTAGCCGAGACGATTCTCCAGCTCGTGCCCAGACCGCTGAATCTGCTCTACATAATCCCGGCTGCGAGCGTCATTATACATCATCGCATTGCAAAGGGGCGTGCCAGATTGGTCGATGGGTAGGATTGTTCCGGAAGTTGAATCCACAGACAAGCCCGCAATGTGACTTCCGGCTGGAAGCTGAGAGGTCAGGTCTCTCAGACACTCTGAGACAATCCGCCACCAATCAGAGGGGTTTTGCTGGTGCCAACCGCCAGGAAGGGTATCAATGTTATCCAATCGCAGGCGCTGGCTGGCTGTGGCAATGAGCGTACCTTGCGGATCGACTGCCAATATACGGACACCCTGAGTGCCAAGATCAATTCCAAGGACCAGTTCGATCATTGCGTATATCCAACTTCAAGATTGTTTTTTAGCATGGCTAATTCTTCTGTGAGCGGTTGTGCGATAATTGGAACAATTTCCTGAAAACGGTGAATGATCCGGTACAAGGCGGGGATGGTTTTTCCTTCAAAACGCATGGTAATCGCGGGTTCAGTAACAGACAAACGGGCTATTCCCCAGCCATCCTGCCATTCTGCGCGAACCCCATCTCTGGTGTTTAAATTTGCTTCACCAGCCAGGGCATTTTCCAAATCACGCAATACTTTTCTGGCTGTGTTTGAATCCAATTCCAGACGGATATCAGGTGTGATGGGGTAGGCGGGAATTTGATCTGCCAGTTGGGCAAGTGTTTGACCGTTTTCTTTGATCCAACTTGCCATCAGGAGTGAGGCGATCATGCCATCATCGCCATGAATCTGCCGAAAGAAGTGATGTCCGCTGATCTCGCCGGCATATGGGGCATCTTCTCTCAAAAAGGTAGACTTAATGAAGGTGTGGCCAGATCGCTCCAGAATGGGTTTTCCATGAAGTGATTGAATTGTTTCAGAAACGATCAGCGAGCATTTTTGATCATATACGATAGGGGCAGGTTCAGATTTCAGCGCCTGTTGAGAAAACAGGACAATCGCTTTATCGTTAGAGAGCGGTCTGCCGCGGTTATCTACAAACGCGACCCGGTCAGCGTCGCCATCGAAAGCAGCGCCATAATCCGCATTTAATTCAAGTACGGCGGATTGCAAGGCTTTCAAGTTCTTTTCTTTCGCGGGGTTAGCGGGATGATTGGGGAAATTTCCATCCAGCTCTTCGTACAACACCACCAGGTCCGCACCAGTGGCTTCCCATATTTTTCTGGCTGCCAGACCTGCCATACCATTGCCACAATCCAGTACCACTTTCATGCCCGTTAGATTGGGAGTGAATTGTTTGGCGAAGAGGATATACTCTGGCAAAACATCAATGGAAGTGAGGTTTCCCGGCTTTGGGTGTATCGAGGATGCAGCAAGGTTTGGGTTTTCCATTAAACTGGCGAAATGCGCCATTTCTTCCGGAGTTACCGGAAATGGTCCAAAGATCATCTTGAATCCGTTATCTTGCGCGGGATTATGCGATGCGGTGACCATTACACCGGCCTGAATGGCACACTGACGCAGGGCAAAGTAAAAAACAGGAGTGGGGAGTATTCCCAAGTCAACAACATGACATCCATTTTCAAGCAGGCTGTTAATAAGACGGCTTTTCAGGGTTGGGGTCGAAAGGCGTCCATCTCCACCGACTGCCACTGTGATTTTTCCGTGTATGATCGCGATTGCCTGACCTAGTCTTTCTGCGTGAGTATCCAGTAGCTCCGTGTTGTAAGAACCTCGAATATCGCACTGCTTGTAAATGCTCATACTGTCTGCCTTTGATTATTTTAGAATAAACACCGATAATTTTCTATCGCCATGTTCTTGTTTGGTGAAACTTAGAAGCGGTATTGTACAAAACAATTTAATGGGTATTGGTATAAAACAAAAAACAACCGCTCCGGTTCGCAATTATGAACGAAAAGTTTTTCCAATTACACCCCGGAGCGGTGCATTATTATTTTGTGTGTGTCAATGAGGGTAAGATGAGGGGTTTAATCGATTCTCCAGCATCTTTATATAGTTGTATCGCTTCCGGAACCTGATCCATCCCATATCGATGTGAGATCAGCGACTCCGCGTCAAGGCGCCCGGCGGAGATCATATCCAATACCGCAGCGGTTTCAATGTGGGTGGTGGAGTAGGTGAAATTGAACTTGATTTCAGAAAACCAGAGATTGTTGGGATTGATGGGCCACTGAATATCTGGATTGAGCGGTGTGCCAAAGTGAATTGTGGCGCCTTTTTCGCATAGTGCTAATCCCTGATCCCAAACCCGGATGCTGGGTACTGCGACGAATACAGCGTCTGCCAACCGGCCATCATTGATTTCTTTGACTTTTTCAATGGGATCCACTTTCCCGGGGTTGATGGTGTGGGTCGCGCCGTGTCTGCGGCCCTGTTCCAATCTCCACTCGTTGAGATCCAAAACAATTATTTTCCCTGCAGGAGTGTGGCGGATGAGTTCCAGGTAACTAAGTCCAATAAATCCCATGCCGATCACAACAACTGTATCCCCATGGCGGATTGGGGTAATTTTTACACCGCGCAGGGTGCAGGCAATGGGTTCGACCAGGGTGCCCACTTCGAATGAGACATTATCCGGAAGAAGGAGAGTGTCAAATTTAACGTTCTCTTCAGGCACGCGGAAATATTCACACATTCCGCCCGGGTGCAATCTGGATTTTTTGAAGTTTTCACACAGGGTAAAATTACCGCGCGCGCATTGATGGCAAGACATACAGCCGACATGGTGGTGCACAAATACCCGGTCGCCAACTTTGAATTTGGTGACGCCTTCTCCGGCTTTCACCACCACACCTGTAGGCTCATGGCCCATGACAAGCGGGGCACGGGGGATCATGTAATACTCGGTGAGTTCGCTGCCGCACAATCCGCAGGCTTCCATTCTAACCAATAATTCTCCTGCACCAATTTCCGGAACGGGCCTTTCTTCCAGGCGTACGTCAGAGTTGGTGTAGTAAACAACAGCTTTCATTGTTTTTGGAATTGAAACCATTTAATTATCTCCTAAAGCAAAAATACCAATATCTGTTCGATTGTGTGTTGTAACCGGGTTTTGGATGAACCAAAACCCAATTACATCTATTTGTGTCAGTCTCTGAGCAATTCAGGATCACTGGCAAGATTGTGTTTATATTTTTTGCGCAGTTCAATCATTTTTTCGATGTTGGCTTTTGACAAGTGTTTTTCACCACCAAACTGTCTGGTGAGGTATTGAATTTCAGCGACCTGTTCCAACACTTCGGTGCGGGAAAATGCCTGCCAGACATCATGACCAAACGTGATAGAACCATGATAGGGCAGCATGATGGCGTCGTGGTCTGGGATGAGTCCAACAATCGAATCACTCAGTTCTGTGGTGGTAGGTGTACCGTAAGGCGCGTTGGGCACCACACCCAGGAAAAGCATACCTTCAGTAAGCACCTGTGTGCGCAGGGTGAGACCTGCCGCGGTTAAGGCCACCGCGTGAGAAGTATGGGCGTGCACCACACCACCGACATCGGGGCGACGACGGTAAACTTCCAGATGCATCGGGAGTTCAGAAGTGGGTTTCAGGTCCTGATTCAACTCACTAAAAGGGCCAACCTTTTCTCCGTCCAGATTGACCACAATCAGTTGGTCCGGATGCAGGTTAAACTTCATCACGCCACCGGGAGTTAGCAGGATTCTGTCAGCACTTAAGCGGGCTGATACATTTCCGGATGGTCCCCGGATCAAACCTCTGGAGTAAAGCATCGCGCAGATGCGGCAAATATCATCCCGAAGTTGGGCTTCTTTTCTTTCGATGGACATGGTATGCTCCTGTTGTTCTCAGAAAAACAAATAATCATGCGGTTAAATTGGGTTTGATGGCAACTTTTACTACCTCGCCGGCTGCCATTTTTAAGAGCGCCTCTTCAACGCGCTCAAGAGGCATTTCTGTTGAAATTAAAGCGCGGGCGTCCACTCTGCCGCTGGTGAGCAGTTCAAACGCGATGTGAACGTCCAGTGGGGTAGAATGATGGGTGTTAAAGATGGTGATTTCGTTGTAGTGGATGTGGTGAACTGCAAGATCCAGTCTGTCCTCGGGTTTTAGCCCACCGAACCACAGCACTCTGCCCCCTTTACGTACTGCTTTCAGGGAGGATTGCCAACCTGCCACACTGCCTGTCGATTCAATGCTGACATCGGTACCCATACCGTGGGTAAATTGTTTAATAGCCTCAATCGGGTCAACCTCATTGGCATTGATGATATGGGTTGCGCCCAGTTCCTTTGCGATTTTCAGCCGGGTGTCACTGATATCCACAGCGATGATCTTGGACGCGCCACCATTCAGCGCCATTTGCAGATGCATTAAACCGATTGGGCCGATACCGACTAACGCAATCGATTCTCCTTGCTCGAGTTTGAGCAGCCTTTGTCCATGAACGACTGTGGAAAGCGGCTCCAAAACCGCAACATCTTCGTAAGAGCAAGCCGCGGGGATTTCAAAGGTGTTGATATCCACAATTGGACCAGGAATGCGAATATATTCCGCGAAAGCACCAAAATTGAACAGAATCGACTCACAAAGATTGCCCTGACCGTGTTTGCACAGATAACATTTTCCGCAGGGAGCGCTATTGTGGGGGAGAACCCGCATACCGGGTTTAAATCTCCTGACGTTTTTTCCTGCCTCTACTATTTCTCCAACCAGTTCATGACCAAGCACTGATCCCTGGGGGATTTCATGGTGGCCGCGTTTATAGGTTTTGAGATCGGTGCCGCAGGTTGTCGCTAAATGAATTTTAACCAGGAGATCATCCTCTCCGATTTTCGGAACAGGCAGTTCCCTCAATTCAAGTTTTAGTGGTTCAAGATACACTACACCGCGCATTGTTTGTGGCATTGAGATTTTCCTTTCAAAGGATTACCAATAAAATTTTATACTCCAAGATGTTTTTCAAGTGTTGAAAAAATCTTTTGGGTTGCGGCATCAACAGTTTCCTGTGAGGCCGTATCGCTTTTTACAGTCAGACTCATTTCGTTCGCGAAGGGGCTTGCAATAATGTTGGCTAGGATCAGGCCTTCATCTCCGATCGTGCGGGCCTGAACGAGGAAAGCAATAGAACGCATTTTGTAAATTTCCATTTCCAGTTCTTTAAAAGTCGCTTTTCCCGCTTCAAAGACCTGCTCAGGTTTAATGTTTTTGAGTTTTTGAGTAATACCCTGGCGCGGCATACAGCACCTCCTAAAGTTCAAAGTCCGGGAAAAATTTATCCCAGGGAATATTTACTTTCTCACCATCACGAATCACGCTCAAAAGGTGCAGCAGGAGTGGAAAATCGGATGTCTTTACCAGACCACGTTGTTCTAATTTAGGCAGAGCAGTTCCAACGCGGGTGAGAATTTCGACCCCTTCCAGGGTTTCATTTGCCAGTTCCTTGCGCGCTTCCTGGTAAGAGAACCCCTTCCCTAAAAGCTGACCGAGTTTAGCGTTCCGGCCACCGAAAACGGTTACGTAAAGATCACCAGAGCCGGAGAGCTCGATTAAACCATCCCGTTTGCCGCCCAGCAGATCCACCAGAAGACGCATTTCGCGCATGCTCTGCGCGAATAAAGCTGCCTGAGGATTGTAATTGTGGGCGATGCCATCCGCGCCTTTCAGTTGATATTCGCCAATTGCCATATTGATAGCAATGGCGTATGCGTTTTTCATGGCAACACCGGTTTCAGCGCCAACAAAATCTGTGGTAACGGTGATGTGATAATAATCTGTGGCAAAGATATCGCGGAGTTTGTTGAGGATGCTGGCATCTCGCCCACAGAAGTAAACACAGGAGTGCCGTCTCGCAGCCAATTCCTGAGCGATACAGGGTCCGGCAACGGCGTTCAGGCTGATTTTTCCTTTCAAATCAGCAGGCAGCAAACTGTTCATGTAATCTGGAATGATTTGCAGATCACCATTTGGAAGTGCGACCAGGCCTTTGGTGATCGACAGGACAGGCACTTCCGGCTTAAGGTAGGGTTTTACCTGATCCATGAACCATTCCACACCAAAACTACTGACACCGCACACAATGATTTCAGCGCCCTCAACAGCCTGCGAAATTTCCGTGTGAAAGTAGGGTTTTACATTTTCTGCCACCTGACGTTTGTGTTTCGGATGTGTGCCATCCTTTTTGATGCTTTCAATGATGTATGTGTCGAGATGGGTGCCAACCAGGCGCACTTTGTGCCCCTGATCCGATAATGGCCAGGATACACCAGACCCCATCATACCCGCGCCAATAATTGTGATAACAGCCATTTTAACTCCCTTGATATATTTTTTTTGATTTGATGTTCCGATTTAGATCTGTTTTACCGATTAAAAAGTATAAAATTTTGCTGCGCCAGTATGGGTAACCAGCGCAGCAACGTTTCGTCAATCATACTGTGTACAGGTAGAACGGGTTACCTGTATGATATTAATGGACAAATTGAACTGGTGGGTTATCCCTGGTTGGTTATGGGAAGCTCTTCCTGCACAAAGGCGACAACCTCACCACAGCTGCACATTTCAAGCGCTTTTTGAGCGATTTGCTGGCATTTCTCGAGGGACAATGAACGAATCATATATTTTGCGAGGGGCACCGCGGGGGCATTCATGCTGAACTCATCCAACCCAAGACCCAACAAGACTGGAATGGCTACCGGTTCACCAGCCAGTTCGCCACACATTCCGACCCAGATACCAGCTTTATGCGCTTCTTCAATGGTGCGCGAAACCAGTCGCAACACGGCAGGAGAGAGGGCGTCATTCAGGTAGCTGACACCGGGATTGGTGCGGTCAGCGGCCATAGTGTATTGGGTGAGGTCATTGGTACCGATGGAGAAGAAATCAACCTCTTTGGCGAGGTGGTCTGCCAACATCACCGCTGAAGGAATTTCGACCATAATTCCGATTTCCATTTTCGCGGGCAGTGGTTTCCCTTCGGCCTCAAGTTCCGCGCGGCATTCCTGCATCATTTTCTTCGCCGCGCGCAGTTCAGGCACGGTCGCGATCATCGGAAACATTACTTTTAAGTTATGCCCAAAGCCAGATCGAAGAATTGCTCTTAATTGGGGTTTGAAAAGCTCAGGCTGTTGCATGCAAAGGCGGATTGCCCTGACACCCAGGAAGGGATTGGTTTCCGGAGCGATCTTGAGGTAAGGCAGTTCCTTGTCTCCGCCAATATCCAGGGTGCGAAGGACTACAGGGCGCTGTCCAAAAACATCCAGGATGGATTTGTATGCCTGGTACTGTTCATCTTCGTCAGGCAAGTGGTCTTTGCCCAGATAAACAAACTCAGTCCTCAGCAGGCCCACACCTTCCGCACCCTGATCAATGGCCTGTTCTGATTCTTCAACACTACCAACGTTCGCAACCACCTCAACCCGGTGCCCGTCGAGGGTGATGGCTGGTTTACTGGCGATTTTCAGAGCTTGTTCACGGAATTTTCTGGTGTTTTCCTGGCGGATCTTGTAGATATCCAGGGTGGGCTGGTCGGCATTTACGATCAGGTCACCGTTTTTGCCATCCAGAATTATTGAATCCCCGGTTTTGAGTTCGAGAATTTTCATGCTGGCGCCAACAATCGCCGGTAAACCCAGTGTGCGTGCCAATATGGCGGTATGAGATGTCGGGCCGCCTGTGCCGGTGCAAAATCCCAGAACCAGTGATTTGTCCAGACTGATGGTGTCGGAAGGGGTCAGATCGGGCGCGAGAATCACAGAGGGTTCTTTGAGTGCAGAAAATAGCTGAGAGTTATCCACACCATTCAAGATGCAGACCACACGGTGTGCCACATCCCGAATATCTGTTGCCCTGGCCCGAAAATATTCGTCGTCCATAGATTCCAATGAAACCGCAAACGCTTCCGCGGTACGATGGAGAGCAGCTTCTGCGTTGAGATGCTCATCCAAAATTGCTTCTTTGGCGGTATCCATCAATTCGGGATCTCCGAGCATTTCTATATGAGCCTCAAAAATCGCCGCAGTTTCTTCGCCAACTTCGATCAGTGCATTGGCATAAGAGCCTTCCAGTTGTTTAATGGCCACATCCACGGCATCCGACAAACGATTCCATTCCGCCTGCGTGTCTTCTACTTTTTTATCAGTGATTTCAACGGTTTTTGGATTGTAAACAAAAGCTGGGCCGATAGCATATCCAGTTGAAGCTGCGATGCCTTTAATTGTTTTCACGCCACACCTCCAAAATTGCTGGTAACTAATTCCTGAAGTTCGTTCAAAGCATCCTGAGCGTCTTCACCTTCGGCCTGGATGATAATTTCGCTGCCCTGATTCGCTCCTAAAGAGAGTACCTTTAGAATGCTTTTCGCGTTCCCTTTTCGCCCTTCACAGAACACGGTGATCTCTGATTGGTATTTTTTTGCTGCCTTTACAAACAGGCTGGCAGGGCGGGCATGCAGGCCTACAGGATGTTCGATCGTAATCTTTATTTCTAATACATCAGCAGATTTTTTAGTTTGTTTTTCTTCTTCCGCAGAGGTAACTGCCCCGGCATTCAACCGATTGTCCATCAGCGCAACCATTTCAGAACGATCAGTGGTTTGTGCAATTGATTTTAAGAATCCCGGATTCTGGATAATGGACATAACCTGCTTTAGCATGGTCATGACTTTATCTTTATCCGGGACAGCCAGCATAAAGATTAAGCGCACATCCACTTCTGTATCGAAAGGGTCGCCCATTTCACAGAATTGGACCGCTTCAGGCAAAACGCCAACAGCTACGGCTTGCTTGAGGACATGATGTGAGTCAGTATGTGGAATCGCGACGCCAATATCTCCGGTTGGGAGGCCGGTGGCAAATTCTTGCTCGCGAGCGACAACCGCCGGAACATAACTCTCTTTGACAAATCCATTTTTTAACAATAAGTTACCAAGTTTTTCAATGGCTTCCTCTTTGGTTTTTGCTTCCAGAGGCATCAGTAAATTTTCCTCGTGGAACCATCTGGTTTGTTCCATAACTCAAATCCATCCTTTATAAAAAAATAGTTTTAATCTAACAACTTTTCGGCGACCTGTTGGTCTGTGATCAGGACATCCAATAAATGGCCTGTTACCGCGCCGTGAATTGCTTCGGCTTTCGCCAACCCCCCAGCTACACCCATCACCATAGGAATAGGAGTAAGGTGTTTAAGATCTATTGTAACAATTTGCTCGGACCAATCGGACACAATTTGGCGGCCAAAACGATCGAAAGGCTGCCCGCAGGTTTCGCCGATAGCGCCCATCATGGTCAACTGTTTCAAGGCATCAGGAGAAATGCCGTTACGAAGCAAGCTGGAATTGAAGGGGTTAACTGTTCCAACACCAACCAGAGCAACTTCGGCACTTTTTACGTAAGAAAGCACTTCCTGAATAGGAGGCTCCTGTAAAAGCTGTTTATGTACTTGTGGGTTTTTGATAACCAAAGGAGCCTGCATGTAGATATAACGGCCGCCCAGGCGGTGTACGAGCAATTGAGCCAGTTCCGGGCCATCAATCAATGGATTATCGCAACCGACCACACCCATCACCTGAACCACGGTGGCATTCAGTTTCTGGATTTCCAGCGAGCGAACCGTTTGATAGACCCCATTTCCACTGGAGATCGCAATGATGATGTTGGGTTTCAGAATTCCCTGAAGATATTGCGCGCCCAAAACCCCCAACCCTTCTAAAAGTTCCTCGTGGGTGCAATTATGCATCCGTTTTAAAACCCGGGCTGATTTGAGGCTATATTTTTGGCAGAGATCCTCTTCCAGGTCTTCTGCACGTTGCCAGGGAAAATGGATTTTAATTTCGACCAGGCCGTGTTTTTTAGCGCCATCCAAGAGGCGGGAGACAGTAGACCGGGAGAAATGGAGTCTGGTAGCAATCGCCTCCTGGGTCAGCCCTTCTTCATAATACAACTTGGCAACTTTCGCCATTCTCCATTGGGTTTCTCGCGCCATAATGGTCACTCAACTTTGAAATACCTGTTAATTTGGTCTATTTTTCAGAAACATGCTTAATTTATAGTTGTCTCCCGGAAAGGAGAATCGATAGCGCAATACTTCGCCTTTTCGAAGGGCGGCGAACCAGTCAGGTCCAAGTTTCATGATATCAATGATATTCTCTGGTGTTGCTTTGGAAACCCAAAGATTCCAGCGGTTAATGATCAAACGGGGTTTCAGATTGCTGATTTCTTCTTGCCACTTGGGGCGGAATGCCTCCCAGACTTGATTGTCAGTGAGGTGCGGAGCTTCTTTTAAGAAATCCAAACCGAGATAAATGGTTTTCCTGCGGATTTTACTCAATTGCAAGGAGGCGTAAGTGATTATTCCTCCCCAAATCAAGAAGATGATGTTGATGATGGTCTGATTTGTAAAATAAAAATCTAAAATTGCTCTCCCCCATGGCCCTAATATAACATCAAAAATGGCTTTAAACATGTTTTGAGTAACTCCTGATTTTTTAATGGATGCGGCGCTAACTGCACGCCGCATCCATTATTCTAACTCAATCTTGAGGTTTAGAAATCGTCAATATCCGCAACGATAGCTTCAACGTCAGATTTCGACATCATGTATGCTACGGCAGCAAAGATAACAATCACAATCACTGCCCACAGAGCCAAACTGCCCCAACCGCCCTCAATGAATCTAATGAAGGGGAGAGCCAGCAAATAGCCGCTCAGGTGAGCACCAACATCGATAGAAGAAATCAGGGCGGTACCTGCGGGCATTTCGAAGCCAACTTCTGCGCCCATGGTGGTGAGGTAAGGAGCGAGCTGGGTTGCAATGAAGAACATGCCAGCCAGGAAAACGGAGCCGTTGATGACGCCACGGATAATGTTGCCTTTTGACCAACCCACTGCCCAGATTGCGTAGAAAGGTAGAATTGCCAGGTCGGCAAACGGGAGCATGCGGTTCAGGCCAACTGCGTTCATGGCAATAGCAATCAATAAGGCGATCGGGACGAGAATCAGACCGGTAGCAACGTTGGCGGGATGCCCGATTGCAACTGCGGCATCGAGGCCAATGTGGATCTGGCGGCCAGGGAAGCGTTTCGTGATGAACTCGCGAGCGCCATCAGACAGAGGCAGCAGACCTTCCATCAGGATTGCAACCATACGAGGGAGCACCATCATCACTGCGCCGAGGCTGATTGAGGTGTTGAGGATTTTGGCGAAATTGCCGCCGAAATCTGCAGCCAGGCCAGGGCCAAATGCGATAACCGCGATGATAAAACCGAGTACCGTACCCACAATCATGGTTTCGCCGAAAACGCCAAATTTTTCTTTGATGGTTTCAGGATCTGCGTACCAGTCTTTTACAACGGGGATCCGGTCAAGAGCCCAGTTAACCGCGTAACCTACGGGGGCCCAGGTTACGGTTTCCATATGGGGCAGGGAAACGCCGGGGAGTTCAAAGAATTTCTGGACAATGGGGGCGGTCCAGTCTGCCAGTTTGAAGGTAATGGCAGCGCCGATCATCGAAACAGCAAGAGCTACAACCAGGGCGGTGGTCTGTCCCAGGGCGTCGCGCAGGGCAACGTTTACGAAAGCGGCAACGAAAATGAAATGCCAGTAGTTCCACATGTCGATGTCAGCAGTTTGGGTCCAGTTGAAAGCCAGCATAACAACATTCAGCAGTATGCCGAGAATAAAGACCCAGGGCACAACCGCGGAAGTGCCGAACGAAATTGCAGCGCCGATCGGCCAACCCACATCCATCACGTCCATGTTGCCGCCCAAATTTTCGGCCATGGCAGTAGTGGCTGGTCCCAGCGCGCCGACCATCAGGCCGACAACCAGGTTAATGGCGATGAAACCGATACCAATGGTGATACCAGCGCGAAAGGCTTTGCCGGGTTTAATGCCGAAGACTAAAGAAAGAACAAAAATAATGATCGGCATCATGACGGACGGGCCAAGGTCCAGAATGTATTGAATTACACCCATTACAGCACTCATAGTTACAGTCTCCTTAGAAATTATTATGATAAGAATTAAGTTTTGGTGCTTTTATTTAATTAAGAATTACACTGTCAGTCTGGTACCACCTCCTTTTATTGGTAGCTTTGCGTTACAACACTAAAAAAGGTGCTGCTGGCAGAGCGCCCCATATATTTTTTATATTGAATTGCCCCTCTAAAAAAAATGGAAATGTAAAAAATCAAAATGCTCTTGAATGCCAAGAGCATTTTGAGAGATTTTAGATTTTTTCGGAAGCGTCAATAGCGGCACAAATACGATCGACCAGTGCTTCTTCTCCGATTCCTGTCAGGAAAGGTACACCGTTGAAGGCTGGAATATCCGGAATACCATCAACAACATGCATTGTTTTGCCGTCTGCTGTTTCAACTTTTACGATTTTCAATTTTGTGGTGGTGACAATTGCGTGCGGGTTGAAGGATTGGGCTTTTGAGGGCACCTCTGCAGCAATGCACTGAGAAGTGTTGACATTGTAACCGCGCTTCTTAAACCATTCCATTAATTTGTTCTCAGCGGCGGTCGAGGTTGCGATGCCTGTTCCGCAAACAACAAGTATTCTTACTTTCTTTGCCATCTATTCCTCCAGGAGTCAGATTGTAAAACATTTGAGCTTGAATAAGCGTTCCGAAAAATTAACCATTTATTAATATACAGAATACAATTGAAAAAGTCAATCAAATTTCCAATAGTTTGCACGATTGTGCAATATTAATCAAAAATTAATTTTTTTACATTCTCTCAATTCGGACGAACAGTGATGAACATTTGATCCTGTAAAAAAAAGCGAAGCTCTCTCAAACTGTATATGAAAAAGCTCCGCGAAGGATTGGTAAAAAAGGCTTTCTTTGTTATGGACTAATGTGGATAGAATTTGGCCAGGACTGCATCCATTTGCTCTTTTGAGAGGAGCACCGGATCGCCAAGGCATTTGGTCTGGTAGTAAAGCTGGGCGACCAGCTCAATTTGTTCGGTGGTAGTGTACGCGGATTGAATGGTTTTACCAACGCTGAGCAGGCCATGATTGGCAATTAATACTGCGTTATTCTCGCCAATCGCGTTTACGATATTGTCGGCAAGCTCTTTGGTGCCGTAGGTGGCGTATTTTGCCAGCGGGACTTTATAACCGGAAAAGCCAACGAGATAATGGACAGCAGGGATTTCCCAATTCATGCAGGCGATTGTGGTGGAGTAAATGGGGTGTGAATGCACAACTGCGTGGATGTCTTCGCGGAGGTTCTGCAGCGCAAGATGAAAACTTAATTCGCTGGTTGGTTCACGCCGGCCTTCAACAATCTCGCCATCCAGGGTGGTAATCACCACATCTTCGGGCTCCATTTCAAAATAATCCATGCTGGTTGGGCTTACCGCCAACAGATTTTTTTCAATATTATGAATGCTGATGTTCCCGCCTGTGCCAACGGTGAGGTGGGTAGTCAACATCTTACGGAGATAATGAATAACCTGTTTTCTTTCTTCTAACAGCAACATTGTCAGCTCCTTTCTAACGGTGGAAATCTATTATGGTTTGTGGGATTCAGGGAAAAAACGATTGCATTGTTATAGCCTTGGTAAACCAATCAATGAACAAGTGTGGACAACTTTACCGGAAAATTGTATCATATAAATTGCTTTGCAACCTGGAATTGTTTTCTTGATTTTTGTCAGGAATGAACAGAATTTAAAATCCACGGAGAAGCACAACTGATCGTAAAGCGTGTTTTCAGCGCGTTGCGATATCTTAATTAATCATGATACAGGAGGAAGCAATGCCAGAGAATCTTTGGTTGGAAAACGATTCAAATAAAAGAGCGGCGTTGGATGGTCTGGTTTATCGTTGCAATCTTTTGGGGGCAGACCGGAGTATTGTTAATGTGTTTGGGGGGAACAACAGTGTCAAGCGGATTGAGAAAGATCACCTTGGGCGTGATGTGGAAGTGTTGTGGGTTAAAGGTTCAGGCAGTGATCTTGCCTCCATCACAGAGCAGGATTTCGCGGGTTTGAAGCAGGTGCATATACTTCCGCTGCTGGAGCGCGAACAGATGAGTGACGAGGAAATGGTTGAATACCTAAAACATTGTGTTTTTGCGCTTAATCGTCCCCGGCAGTCGATTGAAACGCTGCTGCACGCGTTTTTACCTTTCAAACACATCGACCACACCCATCCCGACGCGGTAATCAGCCTGGCCTGCACCCCAGATGGCGAAGCATTATGTGAAGAACTATGGGGTGAAGAAGTGGTTTGGGTAGATTACACGCGTCCGGGTTTTACGCTTAGCAAATGGATTGCCAAGGGGGTTCGGGATAACCCAAAAGCCAGACTGGTGGTAATGGGCCGGCACGGCCTGGTAACCTGGGGAGAAACAAGTCAGGAATGTTATCGGAATACTGTGCGCGCGATTCAGGAGGCGGAAGATTTTATTGGGGCGCGGAAAAAGCAGGCGAGGCTCTCTCTTCCCACCCTTTCCAGTGCGGAAAGAGAAGTTATTCTGATTGGCGTGTTGCCTGTGCTGCGGGGGGCGTTGTCGATGGAAACTCCCAAAATTATCAAGGTGGATGACAGCGAGGAGGTTTTGGCTTTTGTTGGAGATGCGCGGTCTAAAGCGCTTTCTCAAATTGGGGCGGCCTGTCCGGACCATCTGGTGCACACCAAACGCGTGCCCTTGTATGTGGATTGGCAGCCCGAGGAAGGGATAGAGAAACTAAAGGAAAAGCTGGAAGCCGGCGTTGAAACCTACAAAAAGGATTACCGGCAGTATTTTGAGACTTTTGCCGGTCCGGCAGATGAAATCCGCGATCCTGATCCGAGGGTCATTCTGGTTCCGGGATTGGGTATGATCACTGCCGGGCGCAGCGTGGAGCATACAGAGGTGAGCCGACAGCTCTACCGCCGCGCGATAAAGGTGATTGAGGGCAGCCAGGCATTGAATGGCTTTGTCAGCCTGACGCCGGAACAAGCTTTTGAGATTGAGTACTGGCCATTAGAGCTATATAAACTTTCTTTGGGACCCGCTCCCGCGGAGTTCGATGGCAAAATAGCGCTGGTCACCGGGGCAGCCGATGGGATTGGCCGGGCGACCGCGCTGCGGCTGGCCGCCGAAGGCGCCCATGTGGTCATTGTGGATCTTAATCTTGAGGGAGCGCAAAAAGTTGCTGATGAAATTATCCGGGAGCATGGCGCGGAGAAAGCCTTGGCTCTGAGGTGTGATGTGGGGGAAGAGGACGCAGTGGCGGAAGCCTTCAACAAAACCGTACTGTTTTACGGTGGTTTGGATATCGTGGTCAATAACGCCGGGATATTCCGGTCATATCCCATCGAAGAAACGACATTAAAGGATTGGAACCTGGTGCAGAAGATCATGAGTACCGGATATTTCCTGGTTAGCCGGGAGGCTTTTCGTATCTGGCGGCAGCAGAATCTGGGCGGAAACCTGATCTATGTCGGGAGCAAAAACAGTGTCCGGGCAGGCAAAAATGTTATAGCCTACAGCGCCGCCAAGTCGGCGGAACTACACATGGCCCGCTGCCTGGCTGAAGAAGGGGGGGAAGCGGGGATCCGGGTGAATACGGTATTGCCAGACGCGGTGTTGCGGGGCAGTGGTATTTTTACTGAAGAAGTGCGTAAGGGACGCGCCGCGGCTTATGGGATTGAACCGGACAAACTTGAAGATTATTATTTGCAGCGCTGCATTCTAAAAATCCCGGTTTACCCGGAGCATGTCGCTGAGGCGATTGCCTTTCTGGCCAGTTCACGGTCGAGCCGCACCACGGGCGGCGTGATTACAGTGGATGGTGGGGTGAATACTGCGTATATGCGATAGGTTTATTGAGATTGCATTGTACAGGTCTGGTAATTATTCCAGACCTGTTTTGATTCGGATCATTAAAAATGAACAAATTCTCAATTGGTGAACATAAGTATTGACTCGCGAGATGGGTTGTGTTAAACTTTGTCGTACGTAAAGCGCGTTGAAATTTTAGAAGAGTGAAAATCCGGGATAAACAATGCCTTCCGATAAAGAGCTGTTAGCCGAAATTGCCAGTATGTATTACGAGCAAGACCTGATTCAATCAGAGATTGCCAGGCAAGTTGGTTTGTCGAGACCCAAGGTTTCCAGATTGTTAAAAGAGGCGCGAGATCTGGGGGTGGTAAAGATCCTGATTGACTATCCATGGAACACAGACACGGAGCTCGAAGCGCGGTTATCATCTAGATATTCGCTTAAAGCTGTCAGAGTTTTAGTTTCAAAAGGCCGGCCTTACGAACAGATGCTGCAGGGATTGGGTACCCTGGCAGCGCGTTATGTTGAAGGCATCCTGAAACCCCATGACATTCTGGGAATGTCGTGGGGCACCGCGTTGTACCAGACGGCGCGGGCCATGCACCCCGAACAAAAAAAGGACATCAAAGTTGTACAAATGATCGGCGCGGTGGGTACATCGGACCCTTTGATTGATGGGCCAGACCTGGCGCGCTTTTTGGCGGATTTATATGGCGGTGAATACCGCTATTTACATGCGCCACTGGTGGTGAAAGATCCCGCGGTAAGAGACGCACTGCTTCAGGAAGATCATGTAAGGGAGACTCTTGAATTGGCGCGAACGGCAAACATCGCGATGGTTGGCATTGGAACCATGGTTCCAGAGTCTTCCAGCCTGGTGCGCGCCGGGTATCTGGACGCTGAGACTGCTTCCCGAATGGAACAGAACGGTGTGGTGGGAGACATCTGCGCCCGCCAGTATGATATCAATGGCCAGATCCTGGATTCTGATCTGAATCGCAGGATCATTGGCATTGAGCTTGAAGCCCTGCATCATATCGATCATGTGATAGGTGTCGCCGGGGGAGAAGCAAAGGCGAAGACCATCCTGGGAGCCTTGCGGGGAAATCATGTGAATGTATTAATCACGGATGACAGGGCCGCGCGAAAAGTGCTGGCAATGGATTCGGTGAATTAGAAAATAATGATTTATTGATAAACTCTTTAAGGAGGTAGAACATCATATGGCATTGACAAAAGATATGAAACTTGACATGCTGCAAAAGATGATGCTTGGCCGCGCTTTTGAAGAAATGGCTGAGCAATCTTACATGTTGGGAAAAATTCACGGCACGATGCACCTTTCGATGGGTATGGAAGCTTCTGCAGTGGGAGCTATTAAGGCGCTGAGAAAAGATGATTATATTTTGGGTACTCACCGCGGACACACACAGGTGATTGCTTATGGGGCAGATGTGAACCGGATGATGGCGGAGTTTTTTGGCAAAGCGAATGGCTATTGCCGGGGCCGCGGTGGTTCGATGCACATTGCTGACCCAGAAGGTGGCTTTTTGGGCGCGAATGGGATTGTCGCGGGTGGAATTCCCCTGGCGGTTGGTGTGGGGTTGACCATTAAAATTCAGAAATTGGACAAAGTTTGCATGTGTTTCTTCGGCGACGGCGCTACAAACGAAGGCGCGTTCCATGAAGCGCTGAACATGGCTTCGATCTGGAAATTACCGGTAGTTTTTGTTTGTGAGAATAACCAGTACGGTATGTCGTTTTCGATTAAGAAAGCGATTGCGATCGATAAGATTTCAGACCGGGCAGCTTCTTACGGTATGCCGGGTGTGACAGTAGATGGCAATGACGTGATGGCAGTTTATGAAGCATGCACTGAGGCCGTCAAGCGCGCCAGAGCCGGTGAGGGTCCTTCGCTGGTGGAAAATTCGACCTATCGATGGCGCGGTCATTCAAAGAGTGACGCGAATCGCTATCGCACAAAAGAAGAAATTCAGGAATGGATGGAGAAAGACCCCATCAGGCGTTTTCGCGAGCAGTTAATTAAGGAAGACACATTAACCCCTGAGAAAGCGGATGAGCTGGAAGAAGAAGCACGCGCGATTATTGAAGCGGCAGCGGAATTTGCGGAAAACAGCCCTGAGCCGGATTTGAAGAATATTCTAGATGGGGTATATTGCGATGAAGGAGGAAATGGCTAATGCGTGAATTGACTTATCTTGAAGCTGTCCGTGAGGCCATGGTTCAGGAGATGCGTCTTGATGACCATGTATTCCTGATTGGTGAGGATGTGGGGGTTTACGGTGGCGCGTTTGGCGTTTCAATGGGAATGATTGATGAATTTGGCCCAGAGCGGGTGATTGACACACCCATCAGTGAGCTGGGAATCGCAGGCGCAATCACTGGCGCGGCAATGACGGGAATGCGTCCGATTGGTGAGATTATGTTCATGGACTTCCTGACATTGGCATCTGAGCAAATCATCAACCAGGCCGCAAAAATCCGCTTTATGTTTGGTGGAACAGCCAAAGTGCCGTTGGTTCTCCGCGCGCCAATTGGCTCAGGCACCGGGGCAGCAGCCCAACACTCTCAGAGCCTGGAAAACTTGTTTGTTCATATTCCGGGGCTTAAAGTGGTTATGCCCACAACGCCCTATGATGTAAAAGGTCTTTTGATTGCCTCCATCCGGGATAATAATCCAGTCATTTTCTTTGAGCCCAAATTACTGTACAAGAAAGCAAAGGGACCTGTTCCGGAAGAACCTTACACCATTCCGTTAGGTGTGGCGGATATCAAACGACAGGGACGTGATCTGACCATTATCGCGACCGGCATTATGGTTCCACGATCTCTTGAAGCCGCAGAACAGCTCGCAGAAGAAGGCATTGATATTGAAGTAGTAGATCCTCGCACTTTACGCCCATTGGATGAAGAAACTATCATCCGATCCGTAATCAAAACCGGAAAAGTTTTGATTGTCCATGAAGCCTGTAAAACAGGCGGGTACGGCGGCGAACTGGCGGCAGTGCTGGCAGGAAGTGAAGCTTTTGACTATTTGGACGCCCCGATCATGCGGTTGGCTGGATTGGATATGCCAATACCGTATAACCGGGAATTGGAATACCATGCTGTGCCGCAGGTAGAAAATATTGTAGAGAAGGCTCGTGAACTGGCAAAAGGAAGGGTGTAATTATGGCAAAACCGGTGATTATGCCAAAGTTTGAAATGTCCCAGGAAGTTGGGACGGTGGTTGAGTGGCTAAAAAAAGATGGTGAAACAGTCAAACAGGGCGAAGCAATTTTGGTTGTGGAAACCGATAAAGTGACCATGGAGGTAGAATCTCCCGCTGCCGGCATTCTGGCGGGAACCCGCGGTGCGGCTGGTGAAGAAATCCCGGTCACGGAGGTGATTGGATATATCCTGAAAGAGGGTGAATCTTTGCCAGAGGCTGCTCCAAAGGCCGGTAAGGCAGTTTCAGAGCCTAAACCAGAGACAGCCAGGGAATCGGTGAGCGCTGAACCGGCTGAAGCGGCCAAAGCCACACCGGTCGCGGAACGAATCGCGAAAGCGCACAACATAGATTTGAGTACGGTTGCCGGATCCGGAACAAAGGGAAAAATAACAAAAACGGACGTAGAGGCTGTAGTGGAAAGCGGCAGCGCACCACAAACCCTGCCAGAGGCAGCCGATAAAGTGCGCGCCACACCGGCTGCCAGAAGGGTTGCCCGTGAAGAGGGGATTGATCTTCAATCATTAACCGGCAGCGGGCCCCGCCAACGGATTCAGGAAGCGGATGTTGTCAAGTCGGTAACTGCTGTGCAGCCTGTCGCCCGGGAGATGGCAGAAGTTGAAGTTGTGCCTTTTACCGGAATGCGGAAGAAAATCGCCGACCGGCTCACGCTCTCTTATCAGACCGCACCGCATATCTACCTCACCATCAAAGCAGATATGACGGAGTTTGACGCGCTTCGCAAGAAGTTAAATGAAAAGGCAAAATCGACGAATGGCCCGCACGTTTCCGCGACTGCTTTGCTGGTCAAAATTACTGCCTGGGTTCTGAAGCGCAACCCGTGGATCAACAGCACCCTGAAAGGGGATCACATCGAATTGATCCCACAGGTGAACGTGGGTATGGCAGTAGCTCTCGACCAGGGATTGATTGTGCCTGTTATCCATGACGCGGACTTAAAAGGTGTTGGACAATTGTCTGCTGAAGTGAATGATCTGGCCGTTCGGGCCCGCGAAGGCCAATTGGTGCCTGCTGAAGTGATGGGAGGAACCTTTACCATCTCCAATCTGGGACAATTTGGGATTGAACAGTTTACCGCGATTATAAACCCGGGGCAAACTGCGATCCTGGCTGTGGGTGCCATCCAAAAGGAACTCGTGCCTGGTGAGGAAGATGAAATTGAGATTCGCCCGATGATGCGGATGACTTTGTCCGCGGATCACCGGGTGATTGATGGTGCCGTGGCTGCCAGGTTCCTGTCCGAGCTTTGTGAGGCGCTGGAATCGCCCGCTGTAATTTTGTGGTGATTTTGAGCGGTGTTGCAGGATTGAATTCAGCATTTTCTTAGTGGTTTAGAGATTAATGGTAACAATACAAAGACAATAAAAACCAAAGAAAGTGATGGAGTTTATTGGTAGAGAAGCAGGGAAGATCAACACTCTTCCCTGCTTCGGTTAAACCTGTTTGTGTCTGTCACAGCCTCACATTGATGTTTGGTTATGCTTGACGGTTTATGCCAGGATGGGGTATCTTATTATCAACAACCTGCGTTGAGGCATTGAAATCATCTCAGTGAGGTTCGAAAAAAGCCAGGTTATCGCAGAAAGGACGTGGAGCTTGACTGTAGAATTGAAGGTGGGACAACGGCTTAACAGCCGCCGGCGAGAAATGGGTATTAGTTTAAGAAAGCTGGCGAAAATGACCGGGCTATCCGCTTCATTTCTGAGCCAGGTTGAGCGCGGACAGACTAATTTATCCTTAAAATCCCTTCAATTCATCTCCCAGGCCTTATCGGTACCCCTGTTATATTTTCTTGCTGAAAGTGAAAGAGCAAAGTCCGAAGGCGAAGCAGAATCCGACACACCGCACATTGCTGATCATGTGATTGAATCCCGGGCTGAATTTGACAAACTGCCTGCTTACACGCCTGTTGTTCGCGCAGAGGATCGATCCCAATTAATGCTGCCGCTTTCTGGTGTGGTTTATGAGCTGTTGACACCCAGTTTCGGGCAAAAGATGGTGGCGATCAAAGGCGAGCTATCGCCGGGCACCGGGAATGTGATGCGCCGCCTTCGCGAACCTACGGAAGAGTTTATTTTTGTTTTATCAGGATCCTTGCAGGTGGGTTTAGACCGCGGGGATTATATCCTTAATTCGGGGGACACGATTTATTTTGAAGGAAAAAATCTTCAAAAATTAATTTGCGCTTCAGATAAAGAAAACGCCGTCTGGATTTCAGTGATTACGCCTCCTACTTTTTAAATTATTGGCAGTTGAGTAATACTGTCTGAATCCTTTTGTTTGTAAGGATTAATATTCTGTTTTTAGAAAAAGTATTTACAACGTTTTATTAAGTGAACCAAATTTTGGCAATCCTTATCGGGACGGTTTATTGTCACGTCTATGTGATTATTTATTAAGAAATCTGGTGAAGGCTTGTGTTCTTAATGATTGAAGACAGGCTCCTATATTATCGTGAAACGAAAAGTTGAGATGGAATGTGCCGGAACTTCAGTCAACGCAGCGGCACCAGTAATTTTTAAAACGAATGGTATGGCTTGTTCCGTTCGATTCATGACAACAACAGCCACACGTCCATCGGTGTTAAGGAATGCAGTTGTTTCGAGTGCTTCGACAGTGGGAGCGCAAATGATGCGCTGAGCGCCTGGTTTAATGAAGCGTGCAAAATGTCCAATATAAAAATAGGAACTTTGATAATAGATCCCATCCTGCGCACCCAGACTTGTATCTGCAATGATTGGCGCGGAACAGTAATTTCCAGCATGGTTAGGGCCACCAAATTCATTAAGCAATAAGTTCCAGTCTACCCAGCCAACCGTCCAGCGGTTGAGATCATTAATGATTGAATGGGCATAGCGTTCACCCAGATTCCATTCTCCTATGTGAGTGCCACCTTCCTGGCATCCCTCGGTAAAGATGAGTGCTTTTTCTGGAAAAGCATCATGAACGCGCTGCACATTATCAAAATTGTTACCTTCATACCAGTGAAAACCCGTACCCCACACATATTTTGCCGCCTCGGGATCATCGTAGACCACTTTGGCGCGCTCAAACATGCGATCACGATTGTGATCCCAGATGATCAAACGCAGATTTCCCAAACCTTCGGCCTGAAGAACGGGCCCAAGATAATCGCGGACGAAATCACGCTCTTCTTGAGCGGAGTAAACGCAAGAATCCCAGGTTTGAACCGCTTCGGGCTCATTCTGTACGCTAAGGCCCCAAATTGGAATACCCTCCCGGGTGTAGGCTTTGACATAACTTGCATAGTAGCGTGCCCATACATTGCGGTATTCGGGTTTAAGCTTGCCGCCAAAGTTCATTGAACCATTGGTCTTCATCCAGGCAGGCGGGCTCCAGGGTGAAGCAAAAAGCTTCAGCGAGCCACCTGCTGTTTCGATCGCGGCACGGATAAATGGAATCAACACCTGGCAGTCGCGCTCAATTGAGAAATGATCAAGTCGCTCATCTCCAGGGACTTCATCATAAGCGTAGTTGCCCAGAGAGAAATCGCAAGAGTTTATGTGGGTTCGGCAGAGAGTATAACCATGCCCTTTGCCGGGGTCAAAATACGCTTTAAGGATTTCTTTTTGAGCAAGGGCATCCATTTTGGCAAAGGTAACAGCCGCGGACTCAGTGAACGCACCTCCGAACCCTTCGATTACCTGGAATCGGGTCGAAGGGTCTACAAAAATTGATGGGACCACAACATCTGGGTAATCGCTAAAAGTGAGCGGCTTGGATGGTGTGAGTTTTTCCCCGGTATCCCGGACTGTTCGAAAAACTTCTATTGTTGGCGGAATATTCATCACATGCTCTATAAAAAGTTAAATAATGGGGTATTCCAGACAAGAAAGCGTTTCCCTTGTCTGTACGACCCTTGTTTTCTTTAAAATAAAGATAATGGGTTCAGTGTCCAAATCATTTATTCTGTGAAACACAAATAACAAGGTGATCGATTGAACCATCTCGTTGGAAGATATGCTTACTGTTGGTTGCATCCAAAAGATGTCCTTCGATTTGCTGTGTGTTTCCATCGGTCAGATACACTGTAATGCAATCCCGGTCTGATGCTTGCAGAATAACCGGAACCTGACAAATTGTGTAAGCCAGTGAACCCGCTTGTAGTTGAATTTGCTGCTTCTCTCCATGAACGTTCCAATAGGAAAAAACTGAGGGATCGACAAGAAATTCGCTCCTATCCAACAGGATGAAATTAAATCCGATCTGCCCGTTTACAATGGACAATCCCAGTTCTGCCTGGCGCGCAAGAATCTCTTCTTTGACCACTCCCGTCATACCAGGCTGCTTTGCTCCCTGCCCCTTCGGGGTGTGTGAATAGGGGTCAGTGGGGAACGCGCCATACGCCGCAGGAGATTTATTAAAACCCTGCCCTTTTTGGATGTCCAAATACCTTTCAATTAAATCATGTTTAATGGATTCATTGGTCGAATTCAAAATCGGTTCCTGCACAGCCAGTATAAATTTAGATACCATATGCCAATAAACACTTCCCAGGCCTTCGTATGCAAAAAAGGTTCCAGAGCGTCCGGTAAACTGTTCATGGTGAAAAGTGGACTCGAATAGTTTCTCAATCTTTTCAGCATCAGCTTCGACCAGTTTCAAAAATTGAGGTTGTTTTTTTAGGTCTTGCAAGGACTGGTGTACATCTTTTATATTGCGGAACCGCCCATTGAAATGATAATTGCCATCCTCATCTCTTTTAATTAATGAACCATTGTTTGCTTTTATCAATTCTGAAACCAACGGTATCTGGTCAACCTGGTCTGGTTTAATGCAATTTTTTTCCAGAAAGCCGGGAATTTTCCGGTCAGGATAGAGAATATAACTCTGATGGTCTGGCTGGTAAAGCTGGCTATTTCTCAAACTTTCCAATAACTTCAATGAATCATTGTCCGATAAAAGCCCCGAAGAAAGGATAGCGACCTGTCCTTCCAACATCACATAAAGATGGGTGATGGACGCAAGATTGTTGGAGATGCGCAGAACGTTGTAGGTGTGATAAAGATTGTCGCTTCGTTTATTGGCCCTCAATGAATGTTCGACATATTTCAAAGTCAAACTCAAAAATGCGCTTAGATCCGGCACTGATAATTGAGCCTGTTCACCTGAAAAACCCTGGGAATTGGCATTTAAGCGGTAGTCGCTGCCCGCTTTTCCCAAGGCATCCATCACAGCGCACCTTTGCTCATCATTGAACGAAGAATTCAGGATGCTTTGGAAGTGCAACAAGATTTCCTTTATCTGTGAGAAGAAATGAAGAACCTCAGAGTTAATTGAAATCGTGCTTGCGGGATATTGATCGATCAATGCTTTGAAAAAAACAGTGTAACGCCTCAGATAGCAAAGTGTCACCACAGATACCCCTTTTCCAACCAGGGCATTGTTGGCATCATTCCATTCTGGCCGCTGGGTATTCATCCAGATGCCGCCTTCAGGGATGAAATTTACTAATTTTGCAAGTAGTAAGGAAAGTAATTTTTCTGTCATCGACCCTTGTAAAAGCTCGCCATTGTGTTTGTAAACCAGCTTTCCATCGGTTCCAAGGTCTTGCACACGCAATTTGATCTCTTCTTCCATTTCCCAATCGAAGTCAATCGTATTGTAAGGATCCTTTTTTAAGTCGTTGTAGGGTTTGATACGATAGGGAACATTGGCATAGCTGAAAATCGGTCTATCCAGTAATGTTTGAAGTTTACCCGGATGCGCCCTGGCACTGATCTCCATTAATTTTTGAAGATAGATGATTTGATGGTCACTCCAATAGCCAATATTTGACCAGGGGTTTTCGGGTTCCGGGATTTCCCAATCAATTCCCTGTCGTGTAATTCGATATGGATTGTATCCATCCACCGTTGTGGCGTTGAGAAATGTACAGATCATGCTTTCAATATATTCGGGATAAGAAAAAGCAAGCGCCTCCCAGTTTTGGAAGATGTCGCGCCAGTTGCCTTCGTAGTCTAATTTCTTTGAGCCATCTTCTTTTTTTAGATTGATCGCGAACTGATTCCATGGACGACTGGGATCACCGTGTCGTCTACTGAATGAAAGGGGCAAATAGGAATAACACAAACGGGTCAAATCTGTTATTTCGCTTGCTTCTGACCGGGAAATAAGCGTAGAGATATCCATATCTGAGGGAAGACCAGAGAAGAAAGCGGCGTGCTTGTTGAGAACTGCACGATTCCGTTCAGCAACGAATTCGATGAAATCTTGAGGTTTGATCTGGTATTGGTCTGTGAAAATACCACCACGCATGGCATTGAACATCACGTTTGCGAAATGGTTGGCGCAACGAATTTGATTATGGGAAATTTGAAGACCATCTGCGTTTGCGACGATCTTTTCGAGGTATGCGTTGTTGCGTGCGATATCACTTTCAAGGTCAAGAAGCATGTTCGCCCGGCTCTTTTTCAACGTATTGGATAAGTGAACAATGGCTGCGCTGTCCTGGCAAACATCTGCAACCAGATGCCAGGTTCGTTCCATGCCGGATTCTAGGTTTATAGTGGAATGGACAAAATATGCGCAACGCCGGCCCCGTATTTCTGTTTCCGTCACGATGCCTTTTCCAATTCGGAAATCATTAAGCTGGATCGAAGAAAGCAAATAGTCAACTTGATCCAGCCCAAGTTGTACCACGGTCGTTGCCAAAAGCGACTCACTCGGCTCGGCCAGATCAGTCAGGCAAGAGTTTAATGAAAAGATAGCAAGTCCGGTTTCCTGATCCAGTTCACTGCGTTTGTAGGCGTCTAACAGTGAGCTAAAAGCATTCTGAGTAACCGCTGCAATATTGGCGGGCAGAATGTTTTGAAGGCCATCTACAATTTCAATCCGACAAGGCGACTCTGTAATGTTGGATACCCAGGTGGTCTTGACAAACCCAAAGGTGTCACTGGTTCGCCATGCATAGCGGTAGACAAGCCCGAGGGTGAAGTTTATTTCTTCAAAAATAACGACAGAACCAATTACATTTTTATAAATATTCTTTTCAATTTCATAAATCCCCAATTGCCGTTCTGAAAATGGTTCCCATAAGCTTGTCTTGTGGTCACGCGTAACCAGCAGTATGCTCTTGTTACCCGTATTTTCACTGTTATCGATCAGCTTATCCACAGTGTAATATGGGAAAAGAGATTGTTCTGCGCTGACACGGCCAGCAGAAAGTCCCCCATTTGATGCAATAAAGAGCCAGTGATCCGAACCGCTCACTATGCTCATAAAGAAAGGTTCGATGGAATCAAAATTTTGAATTTTGTAAAATGTATCACCCAGCAGAGTGACATGTTCACCAATAACATTTCGCATTAGCTGCTTTTGGGTATTGTCTCCAATAAAAATTTGATTAGATTTTTTTTCCATTTTATTGGTTTCTCCTTCTCATTTCAGAGCTTTCTTTTTCAGGATGATGCACAAATTGGACAGCTGATTTTTTATTAGAAATTCACTTTCGGTTGTGTTGCTGAAGAGAAAGATAATAAATCATTGCTGCAATAGTGCATTAGTCTTTCTATCCAGTTGAGTGACATATTAATTAAGTGGAGTACCTGTGAAAAATCATTTGGTCTTGATTACTTTCACCCAATCAACCATCATTTTAATGTCGTTGTTTTGAATAGATTGAACAGTCTTTTCCGGTATTCCATAGTAAGGGGAACGAACACCATTCGTTTTGAATGGGTATGTGCCACCCAATGCGAAATTCAGGATCAGAAATTTAGCGCTATTGAAGACCCAGAGACCATAATATTCAACCATAGGCCGTGTTACCCGGTAAACAAGCTCTCCATCTATTTTGAATATAAAACCGACTTCTGTGGATTCAAGAGAATAGACATGCCACTTTGTCGTGAAGTTTGCAGGTAAAAAAAATTGTTTATTTACCAGCGGTGTTTCACCGGAATAACCGGGGCCATGAACTGCCACACTTGCCCAATCAGGTTCGCCAACGTTTTCCATTACATCAATCTCGCCACAATCTGGCCATTGCCCTGAAGTGCCTAACGCCCAAAAAGCAGGCCATAAACCCGTTCCGGAGGTGAGAAGTATCCGCGCAGAAACAATACCAAATGTGAATTCCATTTTTTTGCGTGTGTTAATTCGGCCAGATACAAAATCGAAAGTGCTCCCTTGTTGCGTAACATAACCTTTGCGGTATCTTGGGTGTATGACAAGGACGCCATGTGCTGAGTCGTGGCGCTCTTGATTAATGTAAATTGTTTCAGGTGAATCGACGTAAGCCTGTTGCTCGTTATTTACTGTCGTGCCAGTGATTTCCACATTCCATTTAGATCGGTCCAGTTTTTCAGATGTAAAATCATCGAAAAAGATAACCTCGTGGTCTAAAGATAAAAGATTTTGATGGTTTTCAGTATTGTTCATAATGCCTTCAACACAGGTTGCAGTAAATTTTATTGCGTTTTTTCATAAACTCGGACATAGTCCACATAGAGCCGGGTTGGGAAAACGGTATCAAGACCAACCGGTCCTGGAAGTTGTCCACCAATTGCCAGGTTCAAAATAAAAAAGAACGGTTGATCAAAAACCCATTCCCGATCACCGATATCTGCGCGGTTTACTGTGTGATAATGAGCGCCATCGTAATACCAGCGAATTTCTTCCTGCTCCCACTCAATCGCATAGGTATGGAAGTCATCCGCTATGTTATAGGTCTGTCGATTCCATTGGCTGATGCCCATCGCGCCTGAATATCCTGGCCCATGGAGGGTGCCTAAGATCAGATCAGGCTCTTTGCCGATATATTCCATGATGTCAATCTCACCACAAAGGGGCCAGTTGTTCCCGTTGAAATTTGACCCCAACATCCAGAACGCGGGCCATAATCCCTTGCCGCTGGGTACTTTTATGCGCGCTTCCATCCTGCCATATTGAAAGGATTGCAAGCCCTGGGTCTTAAGCCTCGCAGAAGTGTAATAAGAATCCTCATATTTCTCCTGTCTGGCTTCGATTACCAGCATCCCTTTTTCAAGACGGGCATTCTCCTGGCGAGAGGTGTAAAATTGTGATTCACCATTACCCCAACCTCCGGCGCCGAGATCAAAGGTCCAGTTTTGCGGGTCAATCCGCTTTCCGTCGAACTCATCATGCCAGATTAAATTCCATCCATCCGGAACTGCGATTGAAGCTGGTTGAGCTGCGGTCGAAAGAGCGCTGCAGGATGCAGCGAAAATTGCCAGGAATAAAAGCAGGATGAAATGCTTTAAATAACGTGAAGTCAAACTAGCATGCACAGATTTTCTCCTTACTCCACAATAAAAAGTGTCCACCGTTGGTGTTGATATTAACCTTTGCCGGTGGATGACAGGTATTTAATAGTCTCGTTGTGCAGATCTTCGACATAAGCCTCCGGGTTCTCACCTGTGCAATTAAGTTGAGGTGGCTGTGGTACTGTCACAGCGTTACCCCCGGGGGATTCAGTTGCGCTGTGATGCCACCGTCCACGTATACAACCTGTCCAGTGATGTAACTGGCATCGGGGGAAGCCAAAAAGGCAACCGCCGCGCCGATATCAGAAACTGATCCAAGTCTGTGCAGGGGAATCCTTTTCATCACATTTTGAACATTGGGATGATCAGCTGTTGGCCATCGGTAGGTATAAGTTACGCCCGGGGCAACAGCGTTGACCCGAATATTGTATTCGGCTAAGTCAATGGCCATTGCGCGAGTCATGGCGTTAATGGCACCCTTTGTGACGTCATAGGGAAGCCCCCTTTCATGGGCACGCAGCGAACCGACAGACGATATGTGGATGATATTGCCACCACTCGCTGCCCGCATTACTTTGGCTGCCTGATAGGAGCAGAGATACGGTCCCCGAACATTGGAAGCTATCTGAAGATCCAGTAATGCTTCATGTTCATCGAGCAATCTTTTGCGTTGTATGTCGGCTGCATTATTTACCAACAGATGAACGCTCTGGAAAGTTTCAAGGGTTTTATCAAAGAGCGCTTGAATTACATCCGATTGGCTAAGATCCCCGACAAATTCCAAAACAGTCGCGCCCAGTTGGCGGAGTGAGTTCGTGGTATTTGCCAAAGCCTCCGGGTCTTTATCTGCTAGCACAACTCGCATTCCTTCGCGTGCCAGCCGCACAGCGATGCCCTGACCAATTCCCAGTGCCGCACCGGTGATGACCGCAACCTGTCCTTTTAATTCCAGATAACGCGGTATGCTCGAAAGGTAAAGGGTTTCAATTTCCTTAACCACGAATTTCACCTGTGTAATGATATTGAGATGATTTTGTTGAGATTTTCATTTACTCCAGTTTCCATGTTTTTTAAGGCGGTGCCGGGCTTCCATCTGGAAGCCGCGTTTGAGTCCACTGCTCAACGATTTCTTCACAGGGATACTTCGCGGCTAATTGTTCCTCAATGTCGATCCCCAGACCTGGCAGTTCATTGGGGTACAGGTAACCGTTCCGCACCCTGGGCAGGCCGGGGAACATTTCATATTCAAGCTCTGAAGGACGATACCACTCCTGAATGCCAAAATTGGGAGCCCAAACATCGAGATGCAGGTTGGCGGCATGCCCAACCGGTGATGTATCGCCCGGCCCATGCCATGCAGTGCGAATACCATAGATTCCAGCAAATACAGCCAGATTGCGGGCTGCCGTGATCCCGCCGATCTGGCTGATATGCATTCGGATAAAATCGATTAGATGCGCTGAAATAAGTTCCCGCCATTCGTGCGGGTTGTTAAATAGCTCGCCCATTGCCAGGGGTGTCGCGGTTTGCTGCCGGATTGTCTTAAACCAGTCGATGTTTTCTGGAGCCAGTACATCTTCCAGAAAAAACAGTTTGTACTGTTCAACATCTTTCGCGAACTGCACTGCATCGATTGGAGATAAACGTTCGTGAACATCGTGTATCAGCTCGACTTCATCATTGATGCTTCCGCGCACATACTCAATCATGTTTAATGTATCGCGGCTGTATGCTCTTGGATCAAAATAAATTCCTTCCGGAGCATGCTCAGGCTTAACCAAGTCGATTGGGTTTCCCCCATACCCGCCCATTTGAACCCTTACATAACGGAAACCTTGTTCAATGAATTTCCTTACATTAGCTTCAATTTCTTGTGGGTCTCGGCCATCGGCGTGTACGTATACGGCGGCTGCCTCGCGCGTTTTTCCACCAAGAAGCTGGAAAAGTGGCATACCGGCACGTTTGCCTTTGATATCCCACAAAGCCTGGTCGATGCCAGAGATTGCATTATTTATAATTGGGCCATTGCGCCAGTAACCATGAACCATGGCCATCTGCCAGATCTCCTCAATCTTGTCGACATCTCGACCCAACAGAAACGGCTTAAGATGGCGCTCAATAGCTGCCTGGACAGCAAAGATTCTCTGGGTGAAGGTCGCACACCCCAAGCCATACAAGCCGGGCTCTGTGGTGATTACCTTAACAATTGCAAGGCGTGATTGACCCGGTTGAGTCAAAATCGTTTTTATATCTTGTATCCGGGCAACAGATGGCATTGCTCAACCTTCGCAAACATTGACAAGGGCAAGCGGCTTCTGATTATTTTCATGGAAGCTGGCTTGATCATGGCAAACATTATGTTCAGCCATAGGATCAATGAAACAATATTTTGAGTGCTATCCTTTAACTGCTCCTTGGGTCAGACCCGAGATTATATAACGCTGCAGTAA
>Ga0068714_10000944_pt1 | contig 47155 bp, 33 predicted proteins | sample MTBNYHSulfiMetaG_FD_62988 | JGI IMG/M metagenome (GOLD analysis project Ga0068714, IMG submission 62988) | Enrichment culture microbial communities from rom New York Harbor, USA that are MTBE-degrading - MTBE-NYH (New York Harbor Sulfidogenic)... | ecosystem: Environmental > Aquatic > Marine >... | reverse complement strand
TAACGCCGATGTATCCGACGTTGTTACTGAAAGAAGACGATTGGTATCGGATCCTGCCCCGGATATCCTGAAACGCATCGTCCTTCAGGTCACACATGGACCGCTGTTCGAGTATGATTTTTTGGACATCCGGGAAACGGGGTTCGATCTGATCAAGAAAACCGTTGACGTAGATCAGCAAACGCACATTATTTTCCCTTTGCTCTATAGGAAGCATCCATGATGTACTCAAAGAAAATCTTTCTGGCGCTGACCGTTTTTACTTTGGTCTTCGGGCTTTCCGGTGTCGGAGCACTTGCATGGGACGTTCAGGTCCGCGAATCCGAATTCACCGGTTTCAAACTCGTGGATGTTCGAACGAAGCAGGAGTCAAAAGGCTTTTTGATTCTGGAGGCGGGCATTCAAAACACCACGAAGTATTCTGTGAGAAACGTTCTGGTATTCATTGTGGCCAAGGGATTGGATGGTAAAGAAGTCAATCGAGTTTACACCATCGTAAACCCACCCCTGCCTCTGAAAGCCGGCGATAGCGGCAATGTGCGTATATCCATTTTGACCAGGAGAGAGCCCTTGACTGTTCTTGAATATAAGGTTGTGGGCCTCCTCTAGTTGCCGTTCCGTCTGATCCACGCCTCCACGTAAAGGTCGTAATAATATCTATCGCCTCTCACTGCTTCACTGAGATCGGATGTGGCACAGATAGAAGAAAGCTCCTCCATTCAACCCATCGAAAACGCCGTTCTTCTGTTAGGTAATCTCAATGTAGGGAAAACCTCGATTTTTGAGCGGCTGTGCCGGGGCACACACCATAGCTTCAATTATCCCGGGACGTCGGTATGGGCGTCTTCCTCCAAAATTACCGGCACGGTATACACCCTTCTGGACACGCCGGGCATTCACAGCGTTTTCAGTTTGAGCGAAGACGAGTCGTTAGCCTGGGAAACCATTCTCACATCGACTCCCCGGATTCTGGTAATGGTGGCGGACGCCAAGAATCTGGTTCGATCCCTGTCTCTATTTTTTCAAATCACCGAATACGACATTCCCGCGGTGCTGGATTTGAACATGATGGACGAGGCCAGGCAGAGGGGGATCTCCATCGACTTGGACCGGCTGTCAAAGATCCTTGGAGTGCCTGTAAACCCATCGGTGGCCGTAGAAGGCATTGGTTTAAGAACGCTCAAACGAGCACTTCCCGAGGCGAGATCGCCTATTCATCAGGTGCGCCTGCCACAGGAGATCGAAACCTATTTGTCCGAATTCCAGAGTCTTGTCCAAGACAAGGAGCTTGGCACAAGGGCAGCGGGATTGCAGGCCCTGGCCGAGGACCCGAGTGTGCTGAAGTTCCTGGACAGCCGTCTCGAAGAGACCGCGTCCGAGAGCGTCAGACGCCTGGTGCGCGAAACTCGCAATCGGTTTCATCGTCCGCCGGAGGTCATGCTCAACGAAATCTATACAAGATCCGCCCAACGAATTGCCGACCAGGTACAGACCATCTCTCCGCCATACCGGATGCCCTTCGCGGACAAGCTGGGCGTATGGTCCCGCAACGTGACGACCGGCGTGCCCATCGCTCTGCTGGTGCTCGCCCTCATGTACCTCGTGGTGGGTGAATTCGGGGCTCAATTCCTTGTAGGGCTGATCGAAGGAGACCTGTTCGGGGGACTCGTCATCCCGACCGTACGCAATGTTTGTCTCAAAGTGCCGTTCCCGATCTTCGAACGGGCCATTACGGGCGAATTCGGTCTAGTCAGCGTAGGACTGACGCTCGCACTGGGAGTGGTAGTGCCGGTGTTGTTCATGTTTTTCCTGGCGTTTGCCGCCTTGGAGGACTCGGGATACCTGGCCCGGCTTTCCATTTTGATGGAACGGGTCTTTCGGCGTATCGGGCTTACGGGCAAAGGCGTATTCCCCATCATCATGGGCTTCTCCTGCGTAACCATGGCCATTCTGACCACGCGGATCCTGGAGTCGAAAAAGGAACGCATCATAGCCACTCTGCTTCTCCTGATGGGGATGCCCTGCGCTCCTCTCCTGAGCGTGATGCTCGTGGTCCTTGCGGAACTGAGCTGGACGGCCTACGTAGTGGTTTTCGGCATTCTTGCGGCCCAGATGTTTCTGATAGGTTTTCTGGCTGAAAAACTTCTACCCGGATACCGGTCCCTTTTTTTTATGGAAATCCCTCCGTTACGTATCCCCAAGTTTAAAAACATTCTGACTAAGACCGTCCAGCGAATCACCCATTTTACAGCGGAGGCGATTCCTGTCTTCTTAATGGCCACCTTTGTGCTATTTGTTTTGAATGAGTTGGGATTCCTGAGACTGGTCGAATATTTGGGGAAACCCGTACTGGAGTCGTGGCTCGGGTTGCCGCCTGAAAGCATTCGAGTGGTTATATCCACGGTCATACGTCGGGAGGCCGGAGCGGCGCTCCTGAAGGACATGTTCGACCAGGGAATCTTTGACGACGTGCAGGTCGTGCTCCTGTTGCTGATCTGCACATTCCTGTTACCTTGCGTTAACGCGCTGGTGGTGACCTACAAAGAACGCGGAGTGAAGACGGCGACTTTCTTGATTCTTTTTGTCTCTACTTACGCGATTCTTGTTGGGGTAGTGTTACACTATTTCTTTGGGATTTGGGAAATTCGATTCAGGTAATAGAAATATGAAAAGAGAATGGGAAGAGGCACTGGAAGCGGCCTGGACCGTCCAGGAAGAAGGACACAATGCCCGCTCTCGAGCGCAGCACATCTGCCACGTGGAGCTGACGGATACCATCTTGCGTGAGCTGGAAACGGAAGGACTCATCGCGTTCGACGAAGAGAGCATTCTCCTCACCAAAAAGGGACGCCAGAAAGCACGGAGAATCGTTCGCCGACATCGTCTGGCCGAAGTGCTGGTGAAGTATGCGCTAAACGTGAATACGGAAGAGGCGGAAAAACTGGGTTGCGAGATGGAGCACTACCTCATCCCCGAAGTTGAGGAAAGCATCTGCATTTTGCTGGGCCACCCCACTCATTGCCCGCACGGACTGCCCATCCCTGCGGGAGAGTGCTGCCGGCAATCCACAAACGTGGTGAGCAAGACCGTGGTAAACCTCCTCAAACTGAAAAGCGGAGACAAAGGGAAAATCGCTTATATCAAGCCCAAGAGCCACAGCCGGCTTCACCGTCTTTCTTCGTTCGGCGTAAATCCGGGTTCGGTGATCGAGGTTCACCAGACTTATCCGGCGTTACTCATTCGATTCGAGAACACGGAACTGGCTATGGACAAGGAGATTGCGGAAGACATTTTCGTCTGGCGCATGTAAGATGGAAACCGTCATCCGTCGCAGTTCAAGCGGCGGAAACGAGCCCTTTTCAATTCCGGAACGCTTGCACCCTTTGGAAGTACGCTGCATTGCTGCGCAGCCGCGGCGCCGTTTTTTTGTTGACTTTCCACCGGCCATCAAGCCAGAATTAAAGTTTAACTTCTGAACAAGCCGTCACAGGGTCGGCTCGTCGGAGGAACGAGGGCGTTTTTTCACTCATATGAAGCGGGTTTTCGACATCGGGTAAGACGCCCTTGTAGGGGGTTATGAAACGCCCTGGAAAGGAAGGTTCGTCATGAAAAAATACGTGATTATCGGTCAGGGGGTCGCCGGTGTAACGGCGGCGGAACACCTTCGAAAGCAGGATCAAGCGGGCGGCATCACCATGCTGACCGACGAAGATCTCCCGTTTTATTGGCGTCTCAGACTGAACGATTATATAGCCGGCCATTTGGACGAGAAAGATCTGATCGCCAAAGACGACCAGCATTACCGTAGCCTTTCCATAGACTATCGTCTCAACACGCCAATCGTGGATGCAAACCCGGACAAACGAGTCGTGATCACGAAAAATAGTGAAGAGATTCCCTACGATAATCTCCTAGTAGCTACCGGCAGCCATTCCTTTGTGCCGCCCATCAAGGGAACGGAGAAGAAAGGCGTTTTTACGTTGAGGTCCGTTCAAGACAGCCGTGACATCCGAGCTCACGCGCAAAATAAGAAACAGGCGGTTCTCATCGGCGGCGGTCTCCTAGGCCTCGAGACGGCCAATGCTCTGAGAAAGATGGGTCTTCAGTGCAAAGTGGTCGAATTCTTTCCCAGACTGCTTCCCAGGCAACTCGATATAGAGGGGGCCGGCCAGCTCCAGAAGATCATGGAAGGAATGGGACTTTCATTCCGGCTGGGCGTCACCACTAAAGAGATTTTAGGACAGGAAGAAGTATCGGGAGTTCGACTGGAAAGCGGCGAAATCATCGAAGCGGAGATGGTTATTATCTCCGCCGGTGTCCGTCCTAATTTGGAGCTGGCAAAACCGTTGGGACTGGAAGTGGACAAGGGAATCATTGTGGACGATCGGATGAGGACCAGCCGGGAAGACGTCTTTGCGGCCGGAGACGTAATCCAATTCAACGGTATGCTTTACGGCATCTGGCCTGCGGCCATGGAGCAGGGTAAAATTGCGGGGATCAATATGGGCGGCGGCGAAGCCGTCTACTCCGGAACCATCATGGCCAATATACTCAAAGTCGCCGGAATCGATCTCGCCTCAATGGGAAATATAGATGCAGAGGGCGAACACGAGAGCATCGTCGTTTCCGGAGAATCCTTCTACAAGAAGGTTGTTATCAAAGACAATCATGTGATCGGCAGCATTTTCCTAGGCGACAAGAGCGAAATGAACGACATCAAGAAGCTTATGGAAGAAGAAACCGATGTATCTAAAATAAAGGATTCGCTCGTCAAATAGCGGAATCTAAAACGAATGCATTTTGTAATTAATGGCAGACGAACCCGTGAAACATCCCGACACCGGATGGCCGACGAATGGCCTAGAGAGAGGAGACCGAGGCATGACGGAAGAGAAGCTGAATCCTTTCAGTATAGCACAACAACAGCTGGACGAGGCCGCGAAAACACTGGGCCTGGAACCCGCGGTTCACGAACTTCTTCGCAGACCCATGTATGAAATACAATGTTTGTTGCCGGTGCGAATGGACGACGGATCGACCCGAATTTTTCGCGGGTTTCGCGTGCAATACAATACGGCCCGAGGACCGGCCAAAGGCGGCATCCGCTGGCATCCCGAGGAGACCATAGACACGGTTCGGGCGCTGGCTGCCTGGATGACATGGAAAACAGCGGTAGTGGATATACCTCTGGGAGGCGGCAAAGGAGGGGTGATCTGCAGTCCCAAAGAACTTTCCGAAACAGAAAAAGAAAGGCTGGCAAGAGCGTATATGCGGGCCCTTGTGCACGCATTGGGCAGTACGAAAGATGTTCCGGCTCCGGACGTGTACACGACTCCACAGATCATGGCCTGGATGATGGATGAGTATGAGGCTTTGGTGGGGCATAAGCATCCTGGAGTCATCACCGGGAAACCGCTGCCCCTGGGGGGATCGCGAGGCCGCATGGACGCCACGGCAAGAGGTGGAATTTATGTCACACGCGAAGCCGCCGCAGCGCTCGGTATCGATTTGCATGGACAAACCATGGCGATTCAAGGTTTTGGTAACGCCGGACAGCACGCCGCGCTTCTGGGCGAAGAACTGTTGGGTCTTAAGCTCATCGCAGCTTCCGATTCCAAAGGGGGCGTATACAACGCTGCCGGACTCAATATCCATGACCTGGTGGACTACAAACGGAAACACGGCGTGCTTAGAGGATTCCCTGAGGCGGAAGAAGTCACGAACGAGGATCTTCTTCGACTGCCCGCCACAGTCTTATTTCCATCCGCTCTGGAAAATGCGATCCGCAGGGACAATGCGGCTCAAGTTAAATGTCGGATCCTGTGTGAACTGGCCAACGGACCCACAACACCGGAAGCCGATGAAATTCTGAGTGCAAACGGTGTCTTCGTTCTACCGGACTTTCTTGCCAACGCGGGCGGTGTAACTGTATCGTATTTCGAGCAAGTGCAGAATATCACTAATTTCCACTGGGAAACCGAAGAAGTTCATCTGCGATTGGACCAACAAATGACGAAGGCCTTCAAAGGAGTCTACAACATGAGCGTGGAACAACAAATGCCCATGCGCGAAGCGGCGTACCTCGTTGCTGTTCAACGGGTCGCCGAGGCGTGCAAGCTCAGGGGCTGGGTGTAGGGACGAAGGCGAATACCACCCCATACGAAGGATCAGTAACGGTGAAAGAGTTCGCGAACAATCCAGAATCAGCGTTTCGCAGGAGAAGATTTCTTTAGCGCTCCCTCTCGCTTTGTTTGGCCGGCATCGTCGGAGACGGATATGGACCAGGTTCGAGCCTACAGAATGTTTCGGAAAATGGCGCAATACCCCCATCTATTGGACGAGATGAGGGAAATTTTCCTGACGTCTCTAACGGAAAGGGGTATCGTCAATGAGGAGGTGATTCAACGCGAGGCCAGGCAAAAGATAGAAGAATCGCATCACGGGGAAGCGAACCCGGAACTGCTTCGGGAATACACCAATGCGATGATCGATCTCTACTTTGCCTCCCACTTAGGTGATACCGAAATCGAGGACTACATCAATCTCGCCCGGAAACGCGATCGCTTCCGCCATCTCAACACGATATTGAATACGGAGGGCGCTACCTCAGCCGCCATCCATCAAGCGCTTAAAGAATTCTGCGATATACCTGAAGGGCATTTATTCATTCCTCCCAACGAAGCCGAAGGGGTGAGGGTGGCGCTTATCAATCGGTTCATTTCCGGCCAACTCCCCTTCATCGGCATTGCCAAGAAGCATTTAACGACCCGTGACATTTCTGACGTGGTCGAGCATTCCGTGTGGAACGAGAGCCGCTCCGGCAAAGTGGGGGGCAAGGCGGCGGGAATGCTTCTGGCTTACAGGATCATTCTTCCCAGATTTGAAGCCGGGGATCCGGACATCGAAAAGTATGTGATCCTTCCCAAGTCTTACTATTTCAACTCCGGTATTCTGTCCGACTTTGTCGAATACAATGACCTGCACGACTGTTACAGCATTAAGTACAAGCCCCAGGAGACCCTTGAAAGGACCTACCAGGAGCTGGAGATCGAATTCGAGGAGGCTTCTTTTCCGCCGAGCGTGATGGGTCAGTTTCGGGAATTTCTCGAGACCGCAGGAGAAACCCCGCTGATTCTTCGCTCCTCCACCCGTCTGGAAGACAGCCTCGGTAACGCTTTTTCCGGCAAATATGAATCGGTGTTCATAACCAATCAGGGAGCTTTGGAGACCCGACTGAAAGGCTTTGTTCGGGGGCTCAAGAAAGTTCTGCTGAGTTTGCTGAATCCCAGCGCCATAGCGTACAGAAGGGAACGAAACCTGTTGGACTTCGATGAACGGATGAGCGTGCTGGTTCAAGAAGTGGTGGGACGGCGGTTCGGGAACTATTTTTTTCCCCTGGCCGCAGGGGCGGCATTCTCCATCAACAGGTACAAGTGGAGTCCCCGCATCAACCAGCATGACGGTCTAGTTCGCATGGTCTTCGGACTGGGAACCCGTGCAGTGGATCGGATCGGGGGCGACTACGCCCGAATGGTGCCTCTCAGCCATCCTCAGCTCCGACCGGAAATTACGGCGGCCCAAATTCAGAAGTATTCACAAAAAATGGTGGACGTGCTGAACCTGGAGAAAGGCGTCCTGGAAACCGTATCGTATATTGAGCTGTTCCAAGCCATCAGTCACCCCGACCTGTACTACGCGGTTTCCGTCCTGGAAGAGTCGCACCTTTCCCCCCCCATGTTCAAAGGCAAATCCATAGAACCTGACAAGACCTGTATCACGTTTGACAATCTGCTCGCAAAAACGAGCTTTGTACCTCTAATGAAGAAAATCCTGGGGAAGTTGCATGAGGCCTACCAACAGCCGGTGGAAGTGGAGTTCGCCTGGGACGAGGACAAGCTGTACCTGCTTCAGTGCCGTTCCCATCCGGCAATGGTCGATTTGGGGGACGTAGATCTTCCTGAAGACATAGACCCTCAACATATCCTTTTCTCAAACAATCGGGGCACATCCAACAGTGTTGTAAAAAACATCGAATATATGGTCTATGTGGATCCAAAAGCTTACGATCGTCTGAAAACTCCGGAGGAAAAACTGGACGTGGCAAGGGTCGTGGGCGATATCAACAGAATCATGGAGTCGAAATCGAAACGGTATGCTCTCTGGGGTCCGGGCAGGTGGGGCAGTAACGATATCAATCTGGGCGTCAAGGTCGGATATGGAGACATCAACAAATCGTTGATCCTTGGAGAGGTCTGTTTCGGAGAGCCCGGTTCGGCTCCGGAAGCTTCCTACGGAACTCATTTTTTTAACGATCTTGTGGAAGCACGAATCATCCCCATGGCCATCTATCCCGATGACGAAGGAGTCGATTTTGACGAAGGCTTCTTTCTGGAGGCTCCCAACCAGCTCGCCGACATGGCGCCCTACCATGCCAAATATGAACACGTGGTTCACGTGATACATGTTCCCTCATGCACTGACGGCCGCATGCTGCATATCTTTCAGGATGGTCGATCCCAGCGAAGCATAGGGTTCTTCGCTCATGAACAGGAAGTCTTCACTTAATCGCCGATCCTGATGGAGAAGGGGATCCATCGACGAAGCCGGAGAAAGAATTGAGCAGCAATTCCTATTGTTAAAGGATTTGGAGCGTATTCAATTCGTTCCCTCCAATTTCCGGACGGGAATTGGATAGCGCGGAAATTTATGACCGGCCCGCCTTCCATAATAATGGACCTCGGTAGAACCCACTATGAGTCCGTGCTTGAGACCCAGCGACGACTCCATTGTGAGAAAATCCGGGATCGAACCAAACCGGATTACATAATCGTTACAGACCACCATCACGTTTTGACCCTGGGTAGAGCTGCAGATTCGAAAAATCTGTTGGCCAAGGAGGAGTTGGAGCGGTTGGATGTTCGGGTGGTGCCCACGGAACGGGGGGGAGACGTCACGTATCACGGACCGGGACAGCTGGTGGTGTATCCCATTCTGGACTTGAAGAGGAACGGGATCTCAGTTTCGAAGCTGGTGCATTTGTTGGAAGACATCGGCATACGATTTCTGGCGCTCTACGGACTGAAAGGCCTCCGTAGTCCTGTTGGCCGTGGAGTATTTGTGGAAGATCGTAAAATCGAGTTCATCGGAATCGCCATAAAGAAATACGTGAGTTACCACGGCTTGAGCCTCAATGTATCGCCCGATCTCCGCTACTTCTCGCTGATCCGTCCCTGCGGCATCGAGGGCCTGAAGGTCACTTCCCTGGTCGAGGAGCTGGGGGCGGACGCGCCTACGCTTTCCGAAGCGAAAGAAATGCTGATCGGAATCCTGCGCGAGGTATTCGATACGCCTCTCCGTTCCATGTAGTCTCTCGTTGAAGCCGTCGTACGGATGTGCTATGCAGGACTATCTGGATATCATGGTCCCTTGTAGCGCGTTCGCAGAGCGGTTTATCCGTCCGGACCGAATGGCGTGAGAAAACCGCGCCGAAGAGTAGATCTTGCCCGTCCGGGGCGGCCTTCCGTCGCTGATTGGAGTCGAGATAAGGCTGTAACGTGTCTCTTTTCCAGGACGGTCCCTTAGTATAAAAGGAGGAAGAAAACATGCGTGGCACATTGTTGCTCATTGCTGCTTCTGTTATCGGGCTATGTGTGGGACTGCAACCCGCATTTTCAGGAGAAAAAAGTATGACTTCACAAACAAATCCGATCGTGGTGATGGAAACATCCGAAGGCGTCATCAAAATCCAACTCAGTGCCGAAAAGGCCCCCGTAACAGTGGAAAACTTTCTTAAGTACGTGGATGACAAGTTTTACGATGACACCATCTTCCACAGAGTGATCCCCAACTTTATGATTCAGGGGGGAGGATTTAACGAGAACATGCAGCAGAAAGAAACGACGTCCCCCATCAAGAACGAAGCATCCAACGGTCTTCGCAACGACACGGGAACGATCGCCATGGCCAGGACTTCCGTCGTGGATAGCGCAACCTCGCAATTTTTCATCAATCTGAAAGATAACGATTTTCTCAACCATCAGAGCGAGACCCCGAAGGGATATGGTTACGCCGTATTCGGCAAGGTCATTGATGGAATGGATGTCGTTCGTAAGATCGAACACGTGCAAACCACGTCCGTCGGTCCCCATCGTGATGTCCCCGCCAAGCCGGTGTTTATCCAAAAAGTACGGCGTTTGGAAAAGTAATATGCCGACTGGATCAAATTAGATTGGGAGGAAACCATATGCGCTCGATCGTCCGCGTCGATGCAAGAGAGATTCTCGATTCGCGAGGAAATCCCACCGTGGAGGTGGATGTCATCCTCGGTAGTGAAATCCTCGGGCGGGCAGCCGTACCCTCCGGAGCCTCCACGGGAGAGCATGAAGCGGTGGAGCTGAGGGACGGCGACAAGAACAGGTATGGAGGAAAAGGCGTACTTCGCGCCGTTCTAAATGTGCAGGAAGAGATTGCACCCCAACTGAAGGGCATGGACGTACTGGATCAGGTCGCTGTTGATACGGCCATGATCCAGCTGGACGGCAGTGAAAACAAAGGTAATTTGGGCGCCAACGCCATTCTCGGCGTGTCGATGGCCGTGGCAAGGGCGGCGGCCGCGTATCTCGAATTACCGCTGTATCGCTATCTGGGGGGACCCGTTGCCCGCCGTCTTCCCATGCCTATGATGAATATTCTGAACGGAGGCGAACACGCGGACAACAGCGTGGATCTGCAGGAGTTCATGATCCTGCCGATGGGAGGTCGCACCTTCCGGGAGGCGCTGCGCATGGGAGCCGAAGTATTTCACTCCCTGAAAAAAGTGCTCAAGAAAAACGGCTATGCCACCGCAGTAGGTGACGAAGGCGGTTTTGCACCTAACCTCAAGTCCAATGAGGAAGCCGTGGAAGTGATCCTCGAAGCCGTCCGGGCCGCTGGGTACGAAGCCGGCAAGGACGTTGCTCTGGCCCTCGACGCTGCGGCATCCAGTTTTTTCGAGGATGGCCGGTACCATTTCAAATCGTCCGACGGTTCCAGAAAAAGCGCCGGGGAACTGATCGAGTTCTATATGGACTGGGTGAAACGGTTCCCCATTGTCAGCATTGAAGACGGCTTGGACGAGAATGATTGGGAGGGCTGGAAGGATCTCACGGACGCGCTGGGCGACCGTGTCCAACTCGTGGGCGACGATCTCTTTGTAACCAATACTTCCCGCATTCAGCAGGGCCTGGACCTTGGTGTGGCCAATTCCGTGTTGATCAAAGTAAACCAGATCGGGACGATCACAGAGACCCTGGCTGCCATCGACCTGGCGCACAAGGCGGGCTATACCTGCGTAGTATCCCACCGATCGGGAGAGACCGAAGACACGTTCATCGCGGACCTTGCAGTGGCTACGGGCGTGGGTCAGATCAAGACCGGCTCTCTGTCGCGATCGGAACGGATCTGCAAGTACAACCGCCTGCTTCAGATCGAAGAGGAATTGGCCGAGACGGCGGAGTTCCGGTCGCCCTTTTAACGCATAATCGCGCTACATTCGCTGCGCTCGCTAATCCGGTCTCGCTTACAGAATGTCGTGGAGACGGGCATCCATGCAGGGGCGTGTTTGTCGCAGATCCTGAGCCTGTCGATGGAAAACCCGCCCCTTGGGACCTGCGGTTCTCCCCCGGCGCCGGCGGCAAGCAGACGGGGCCACCGGGAAGAGATACCTTGACCCTCACCCCGACTCTCTCCCCGCGGGAGAGGGATCCGTAGCTTGGACATTTGGGTAGGTTCTTAACGTTGCTTCCTCGCGCATATGCTATTTACCGTGTCTTTGTTTTTTTCGTTCAATATGGGTACGCCGATCCCGATAAGAACCGAACACTCGCAGAATGCATTGGACCTGGTTGTTTCAAGAACAAGCAGATGCGAGGCTCCGGTCGGTCTCAAACAAAAACTCTGAAAATAATAGCTCAACGCCGGCACATCACACCCAAACGGCCGAAAGCGAGACCCTCTCCCTCTGGGAGAGCGCATGGTGAGGGAAATCCGGGTGCGCACCGCAGCCACCCGGATTTCCCTGACGCGTTGCGAGGTCGGATTGACGAACGGAGTTCATCAAAAAAATCCAATATGTTGACCTTCAGGCCTGCGCCGGCTCATTTTCCATCCGTTCCAGGATACCCTTCTTGAGGTTTTGGAAGTCCTGTTTGCGTTTGTCTCGTTTGGCCCGTGGTTTTCGTATCCAGGCGATGAGGGAAGGTTCAATTCGATCTCCTTCCTCGTTTACAACCGGGCCGAACGTGATCAGTCGCCTGCCTGCACGAATTTTGATCCTTTCGAGTCGGTCCCTGAAACGGCAAGCCTGGATTTCGGTCCAAGGCAAGTAGAGGGTGTCCGCGGATCTGGCGATCGTGATTCCATTCGAGTCGGGCCAAATGAAGCAGCAATCCTGCGATCGCAGATAGAGCAGCCGAAGGAGCAAAATCCAGGTAGGCATAAGCAACAAAGCAGCCATGCCACCCAGCTTCAGGAAGAACAACACGTACAAAACCAACGCCTCGAGCACCCACTTGAACAGACTGGGAGCCTGGATGATCTGTGCGAGCTGGACTTCCACCAGGGGCGCCACCCAGAAGACGGCTCCGGTCAGTAAAACTACGCATTGAACAGCTGCAAAAATCCACAGTTCCTTGCCCAGGTTTCGGCTCCCGGACATATAATATACGGGATGCAACGGGAGTGATTTGGGACAGGGCCTCGAAATGGCTGCAGACATGTGGGCGGCGAACCGTTCCAAAATCATATATCCCACCGGTACAACGATCAGGGTCAACACGGTGGCAAACGCGATTCCGAAGATGATCACCACACCGAGTCCTTCCCACAACTCGTCCGTAAGCGTCAGAGGAATCAGTCCTCCCATGGTGGTGATCGTAGTGGAAATTATGGGTCTCAGGCGTTGCTTTCCCGCCTCGACTACCGCGTCGTATATATCCATATCCTGTTTGCGAAAACGGTTGATGCAATCCACCAAGACAATGGCGTCATTGACCACGATACCGGAGAGTCCTACCAGACCTATAAACGACATGATGGAAAAATTATTTCCCGTCACCAACAGGCCGACTATGGCGCCCACTACGCTCAAAGGCAGCGAAACCATGATGGCAAAGGGTTGGAAAAAAGAGTTGAACTGGGCCACCAGGATGGTCAGGATGAGTAAAAACGCTACGATGTAGGCCAGTTTCAGGCTGTCAAACGACTCTTGAGTCTCTTCAATGTCCCCGGCGTAATCGATGGTATAGCCTTTCGGCAACTTCAGATCTTTCAGACGTTCCTGAAGTTCGTTTGTAATCTCTACCGCGGAACGTTCCATATTCTGAGCCGTGACCCTCACAACCCGGTTGAGATTGGAATGGCGAATAACGTTCACACCTTTGCTGGGCGAAGCGTCCGTGAGAGAGGACAAATAAACGAGGGAGCCGTTGGCGGCCCGGATTCGGAGACGGTCCAACAATTCCAGGTCCTGACGCGCACTTTCATGGAAACGGACGTTGACGTCATACTCTTTGCTCGCGTCCACTTCATCCCGAAATTTCTTCGTTTCCAATCCGGATATGGCCGCCCGTACGGTCAAAGACAGGTCCCTCAAGGACACTTCTCTGGCGGCTGCCTTGGCCCGGTCCACGGATACCAGCAGTTCGGGAGGCGCGTCCGAGAAGTCGTCCGTGATCTCCACAGCTCCTCGGATCGTTTTCAGAGTTCCGACCACTTGGTTCGTGATGCCTATCAGTGTGGGCAATTCTTCACCAAATATCTTCACCACCACAGGGGCCACCCTCGGCGGTCCCCATTCTATGGGCCGAAACTTGACTTCCGCCCCCGGCATAGCCGCCATATAAGGCCGCAACCGTTGCTGTATGTCGCGGTGCTTGGGGCGCTTATATTCCTTACCATCCTTGAGTTCGATGGTTACTTCCGCATAGTTGCTGTTGTTGCCGGTCTGCACGGATACTTCGTATGCACTCTGGCCCCGGCTGCCCACGGTGCTCACTACACGCACCGCCTCGGGTACCAGCTGCCGGATCACGCGTTCCATTTCGAGCACCACCAGGTTCGTAACATCGATGTCCGTTCCGGGTGGAGTTTCGATTTCGATGTAGATGTAGTCAAAGTCCGCATCCGGAAACATTTCCACTTCGATGAATTTGGCGCCCAGCAACCCGAGGGATCCGAAAAACAGGACCGCACATATGGACACTACGGTTTTTCGATGATTGAGCGCCCAAATCAAAATGGGTTGATACAGCCGTTTCAGCCGAGCCAAATCTCTTTCCGGAGCATGTTTGTTCTGCTTTGGCTCCTCGGACCGCCCCTTCAACACACGCATGAGAATCAGGGGATTGGCCACCAAAGCCACAAAAAGGGAGGACAACAAAGCCACACAGACCGTTTTTGGCATAAAAGCCATCCATGCGCCGACCACTCCGGTCATCAGAAGCATGGGCACGAACGCTGAAACCGTGGTCAGCGTTGCCGAAATCACCGGCAGGGCGATCTCGGATACTCCGTCCACTACGGCCTGAACGCGGTCTTTACCCAGCTGGGCATGGTAGTAGACGTTCTCCACCACAACGATGGCGTTGTCCACCAGGATACCGATGCACAGAACGAGACTGAACCGCACCATGGAGTTGTTGCTGAGGCCCATCAGGAACATGACGAAAAACGATGTAGCCAGGCTTAATGGTATGGCCAGAGACGTCAATAACGCATTCCGCAATCCCATAGCGAAGTACAGCACAATGATGACCAAAATAAGACCCGAGACGGCGCTGTTGGTCATCAGATCGAAGTCCTGCCTTACGAACTTCGCCTGGTCCGCGGTCACATAAGTTTTAATTCCCGCAGCCAGATCCTGCTCGAGCTCCTCCAGCCGATCTCGTATCTTGCCCGAAGTTTCGATAATGTTGGCGCCGGGTCGTTTGGTTACTGCAATGGACACCGCGGGCCGTCCGTCCACCCGGGAGAATGAACGGTCTTCTTCGAAACCGTCTTGAATATCCGCCACCTCATCCAGAAAAACCACACGGCCTTCTAAGGCAGCCACAGGTACGCGACGAAACTGCTCCACCCGCTCGATCTCGGTGAGGATGCGTACGAGGTATTTACGCTGAGATACCGTGATGTTCCCCGCGGGCAAATTCACGTCCGATCCCAGTACGGCGTTATACACATCGAGTATGGTCAATCCATACCGGTCCAACCTTTCAGGATGGACCAGTATCTGAATTTCCCTGGTCAATCCGCCGCTGATGATGGTGTCCTGGACCTCGGGAATCTTTTCCAATTCATCCGCGATATCTTCCGTGATCCTTTTCAACTTCAGAGGATGTTGATCCCCGGTCACGGACAAGATCATCAGCGGAATGTCGGAAAAATCGATCTTCTCGACCACACTGTCTTCCGCTTCTTCCGGAATTTCGGATTCAGCGTTGAACACGGCTTCCTTTACATCCTGAATCCGCCGCTCGATGTCGGAATCGATGTCGAACTCGATTATCACGATGCTGATGTTCTCGCTGCTCGAGGACCGGATCTCTTTTACATCGTCGAGCTTATCCAGCTCTTCCTCGATTTTGGTGGTCACCAACTTCTCGACTTCTTCGGGCGATGCTCCGGGAAAGGGTGTTACCACCACGCATACAGGCACGGTGATCTCCGGATTCCCTTCTTTCGGCAGATACCGGTAAGCCAAAACACCGCAAACCACCGGCAGAATGACGGACAGGAACAAGAACAGGCGAGAATACTTTTGAAGATATTTGAGATAGATCATGGACTTTAAGAAGGGCTGTTACTGGGCGATAGTTGGTTCTGCGATTGCAGTCTTGGTTTGGAGCCTTCGTTTATATAGTGCTGTCCTTTGACGACCAGCGTGTCCCTATGGTTCAAACCGGATAGAACCCGGATTCGGTCTCCCGATCCTACACCTAGAGTGATGGCTCGTTCGTGTGCAATCCCGCGCTCGTCCAATATGAATACTCGAGGGCCTCCCTCCCTGTAAAGTATGGCGCTCTGAGGCACAAAAATCGCATCAGTCAGCATTTCGCGCTCCAACTCCACTTCCGCACTCATTCCGGCCTTGAGCAATCCATCCGGATTGGACACCCGGATTTCAATTTCAAAAGTGTTGGTGCGCGCATCCGCTTCCACACCCAGGCGCTCGATGGTCCCGAAATAGTGACGGCGGGCATAGGCGTCTACCACGATATCCACCGTCTGCCCCGGTTTCAGATATCCGTAGTCGCTCTCCGTAACGAAAATCACTACTTTGATTACGGAGAGGTCCACGATCCTGAACAACGGCTTCCCGGGATCCACATTCGCGCCGATCTCGACAAACCGCTTAGCCACCCAGCCATCCATGGGAGAGACAATTCGGGTCTTGTTGAGACGCTCTTTTACTATCTCCAGCACCGACTCCATCCTGGCCACCTGGGCTTGTGCAGCCAGCATCCGGCCTTTTACCGTGTCGGCGCGTTCTTGTGGCACAGCCTGTTTTGGCAACAGTTCCTTTATGCGCGCGTGCGTTTTACGAATGGAATCGTATTCGGCTTGCGCCAGCTCGAGATTCGCAGCGGCTTCTCTGACCGCCAGCACGTAGTCCACATCATCGATCCGGGCGAGAACCGAATCCTTGGTGACCCTTTCTCCAAGCTCGACGGAGTAGCTTTTGACCAGACCCGGCACGCGAGCCTCGAGGACCACCGAGGCTTTGGGATGCGTGGTTCCCACGTAACGGACCCTTATGGGAAGGTCGGCGGCTTCAACCGTGATCGTCTCGACAACAGGCGTATTGTCTTCTCCCGTGGATGCGTTCGGCTCGCCACCTTTACCGCATCCTGAAAGAAAAAACACACAAACAACCCATATTAGCGAATGGATGTATCGAACTCGCCGACGATTCATCACATTAACTAAACCTCCGGTCCGAGACGCCGCCATAATGAATCAAATAACCCTAAGCCAATTTCATTTAACATGCAATGGCAATTTCCTGTTGCTCCATCGGGGCAGGACTGATCGAAATCATGTATTTTGACAGCGAGAGTCGAATCCATTGGCAAAGCAACCCGATGAAGATCTCAGGATTTTCGGCACAACATATCTTCACGAAACACGAATCTCACAGCGCTACTCACGTATGGATCACAAACGACCAGTTCTTATCACCGCACCGCGCCCGGCCATCACTCTGTTGCCTCGAACAATGCCGAACGCACGCCATTGAACCATTTTACCAAGGGGAGAAAGGTTCCAGGCCCAATCCGGGAGGTTGTACCTCGAGTTGTTCAACAGCACTCCATGGGTGCTCGAGCTGAAGGCCACAGTTCGAAAACGGTCCAAGGAAAACTCGACTTCATAACTTTCTGCGTTCTCGATGGGAATCCATTCCATGGCCGGAGCACGGAGAAACGTGCCATATTGCACCGACTCCGATTCTTCCGTTACCGTGCTTTCCGGCTCGAAAACCTGATTCAGCATGGGGTAAGCGCCTTCTCCCGGAAGGTGTCTGCCATGAAGCCATCGATCGATCTCTTTGGGATCGGAGAGCCGCTTTACATGTTGGCATCCCGCGCACAATGGCTGGGGCTTTTTCTGGACCAATCCCAGGCGCAACGCTCTGTATTCCGGACCGTCCCACACGTCCTGAAAGCTCTGTTCTGAAAGGGGGCCCAGCAGAGGAGCGCCCGGGACGCAGCAGGTGGAGATGGCCCCATCCATACGCACGTATAACCTGCGCCATAAAAATTCGCACACATCAATCGGATTCCGTTCGGGAACCTTGGATTCGCCCTCGTTGGGTCGTACGAAAGACACACCGTCCCATGCAGAGTCCCTGCGCTTCCGGATGTCCTCACCGTCCGGGTCTTTGGACCAACGTATCGGGAATTCCGGAATGAGCGATTGGTTGACCTCCCTTGCATGGAATGTTTTCTCCACGTCATGGATCAGGGACGTATCAGCGCCCATCTCCGGAGCCGCCGTAATCGCTGTCACGCGGTCCAATGCGTTTACGCAAAGCGGGAAATCAAGGGCTCTGGCGCGATCCAGTGCTTTCTCGATGCAGTCCGCGGCCAGATCCTTGTGGTGCACCAGCGATTCTTTTCGCATATCGGGAGAAAACGCATACATGTGGTGCATCGTTAGGCAATCAAGCCCGAGATCGCAGGCCAAACTTACCATCTCCGGAAGCTCCAATACATTGCGACGCATGAGAACGCAATTCATGCCCAAAATCGGACGAGAATCCCCGGGCAGATTTTTTCGTTCACTCACCAATCGTTCGACATTTCTCAGGACGGTTTCGTAGTCGGCTCCTATTCTTATGCTCTCGAAGGTTTCCTTCGTGGCTCCGTCAAAAGATACGATCAACACGCCCAGGCTAGGCAGAAGCATGTTCACCTTAGCTTCATTCAAGAGCATTGCGTTGGTGTTTATTTCGACCTTGAGACCATATCGATCCACCTGCTCCAGGATATCGGGAAACCGCTTTGTCATGAGCGGTTCTCCCGATACGGAAGGAGAAAACAGGTCTGCAAATGGAAATACCTGTTCGGATATGTCGTGAAAAAGGGTGTAGTCGATGTGTTTGGAATCCGACTCGGGACCTGCATCGGTCTGAGCGCACATCCGGCAGCGAAGATTGCACGCTTGTGTCGTCTCGACATTGATATAGACAGGCGGTGGAACCCGTCCGTCGAACGTTCGACTGCGGCGGGTTTCGAGCACGACTCCGGATCGGTCCTCCGGCACCGTATCCGACCGGAAGAGACCTCCGATTCTGGTAAGAATTCTGGAACGTTTCAAAAACATGGTGGTCACTTTATTGTTCGAACATCGGGAAGTTGGTATGCCGGAATTGTGACGGGTAATCAACCCATTAGGCCGACAAAGCATTCGTATACCAGGAAACCTTGGAAAAGGATACTCATTTGGGCTACGAAACGTGGTATCGGAAGTTACGAGATTCGGACACGCATCGGTGGAGGGAGCCGGGTTAGAAAATCCGGTCAAGAAGAGAGAATAGTGAGCGCCCCGGCCTAATATCAAAACCAGGTTAAAATACAGCGTACCTTCACCCGGCCCTCTTCCCGCCGAGAAAACCTCAGGCCCTGTAGCCTGTCAACGTGCTGTTGATAAAAGACATGGAATCGGCCTCGGGGCCAATCATCAATAGAACAGGTGAGCCTTCACTTCTTCTCCCGGAGGAATCAAAAGGCTCTCTCCGTCGCCCACTCCCGCCAAAACACGGTTGAACAGATCCAGACTCCCTTTGATTTCTTCAAATGCGAGTCCCAGAAACTCGGCGTTCCGCCTGGCGTAAGACTTGAATGACCCCTTGTCGTCCTGGCCGGTGTCGATCCAAACCAGCCGACGGTAGTGTTTGAACTCTTCTCTGAGTCCCCACTCCGCATCTTCCCGATCCATTACTTCACAATAGGCTTTCAGACGGTCCAGGGGAGCGGCCCCGTTCTTGATAAACCCTTTGCTGAGGTAATACGTACCGGGTTCTCGTTCCTGTTCCTTTACCCATGTTTCGACGGAACCGAGCAACATGGGTATGCAATCGTGAATCTTGGGCATGATCAAAGGATGCTCCAATGCTCGAACGCCTACGAGTCCGTTGGAACACAGCCCGTAACACAGCACAATGCGATGGATGTTTTTCCCGGAAAGCGACTCGATGGCTTCCTGAATCGGAGCACGCATCTTTGTCGGCGTCTGGTGCAATCCCTGCTCGAGAAAAGTAAATGTGAGTCCGTTGAGCGGCCATCGGGAAAGCTCTTCCCGCACAACGCCGCAGGCGATGACATGAATGCGTATCATCAGAATTGCATGGAATCGACGAAGACTTCCTGGAAGTCGGGTCGCATCGAGAGTTCGACCACCTGGATCCGCTCGGCAAGGTCGACGGCTTCCTGACGTTTGTCCAGACTGAACAACGCCAGTCGGGACCCGTCTCCGGCCGCGTTTCCAATAGGTTCGATCCGGTCGACCCCAATCGGGGGAAACATTCCAATATCGAGTACTTCTCGGGGATCCAGGTAATTGCCAAAGGTACCGGCCAGAAAAATGCGGTCCAGATGCTCGATTCCTCTGTCTTTCATCAGAATCTCGATTCCCGCCCTGAGGGCGGCCTTGCCCAATTGAACCGCACGAATGTCGTTCTGGGTAATCGCGATGTTCCGGTCCGTTTGAGTCAGCGTCGCCGGAATAAGCACCGCTTCGGCAACGCCTGTTGCGGCATTGATCCGAAGACTGGGATGACCGCAGTCCAAATCGAACGCACCGTCTCTTCGGACGATACCCGCACGAAGGAGCATGGTTACGGCTGAAATAACGCCCGAACCGCATATGCCTTGCGGCTTGGGCAAGTTTTGCGTTTCCTGATCCGCTATCACCCGATATTGGATCGTTCCGCCGGGGGCGTCCATCCAGAATTTTTCGATGGCTCCCGGCGCGGCCCGCATGCCGCATTTGATCTGAGCACCTTCGAACACCGGCCCTGTTGCACATGAGGTGGCCGTGAGGATTCCGTCCCTGGCCAAGACCAGTTCCCCATTCGTACCCACGTCCACCATCAGAACGTTTCCTCGCAAGTCTTCCGGTTTCCGGGTGATGAGGACCGAGACCGTATCGCTTCCGACGAAACCCGAAAGTAACGGCAGTATATGCACACGCGCATACGGAAAAACCTGAAGATTCAAATGGCGTGCTTCTACCTCTCCGGCTTCCGAACACACCGTAAGATAGGGAGCCTCACCCAGCGAAACCGGGTTCAGACCCAAAAACAGATGCTGCATGGTCGGATTCGCGACAGCTACAACGTCCAGCACATCGTCATTGGAAATGCCCGCCTCTTCCACCGTGTGACGGATCAGACCATTGGCCGCATCTACCAGCGCCTTTTGCATGATCTCCAGCTTGGGCGGGTCTTTCTGTATTTGTGCGATGCGCGAAATGACATCTTCTCCATAACTGACTTGCGGGTTCAATCCCGAAGCTACACCCACGATCCGATCTCTTTTCAGATCGCAGAGAAAAGCCGCCAATGAAGTCGTTCCCAGGTCCAGGGCCACCCCGAAGAGGTCTTCCCGTACTCCCGGACGTATCTGTAGTATTTCTTTATCCTTGAAGAGAGCAACAGTGATCTCGGTACACGGCTTTCCACTTAGATATGCCGATGCCTCCGCCAATATGGGGAAACTCGGTGCGGCGACGTGGTCTGCGTCCCCCTCACGAAGAGCATTCCTGATTCGCGCCGCAAAAGAAAGAAAAGGCCCTTCCCTATTCACGGATTGGAGTGTCACGGTACGCCTGGTCACAGCGGGCCGGATGGGGATCTTATATCTAGTGAACGGTTTCCTGGGTGCAGCGTCGGAAACCCGACTCTCCGGCGGTACGATCACGGTGCAATCTTCGAGAACTCGCGTCAGACAGGCCAAACGATACACGTACCCCTCCCGATTCTCCGGGAGCAACGCCATTTCTCCGGGAAGGACATCGGAAACCGCTCCCGCAGCAGGAGCCGCTTCGAACTGAACCCGGCATCGCCCGCATTTGCCCCTGCCGCCGCAATCAGAAGCAATCTTCACACCCGCTCTCACGGCAACGTCTATGACCCGTTCGCCGGGGTTTGCCTCGGCTGTCTTATTGCTTGGCTGAAAGGTAACGTGAATCAATTCTGATTTCCGCGCGTTGTTTGAAATCTCGGTTTCGCGACAGCCTGCCCGTAGATAAGCACCTCCACGAGGATCTTTTGTCCTGAAGCCAATTTGGCCTGTTTTCTTTCTTCCCGGAGGTTCAATTCCGCCCCATTACCTCCGAAGCGCCGGACCTCTTCACTGAGATGCTCGGTCAAGAATTCCCGCGCGTAATTCAGAGATTCATCGAGGGTGGGATGAACGACTTTGCCCGCAGAAGTAAAACAGGCGAAGCCTTTGGGTGACAGGGGTCGCACAAGAACCTGGTCGTTTACCAGGATCGTTCCCACGATGGCGCCCATGGCATTGGCCACCTCGGCATTTTCGGGCACAATGGCTTCGGTGTCTACGGCGCGGGCAAGCCTGGGAACCAGCAGGTGAGCAGGTGCGCCGATGCCTACCAGCGGCAAATCTAGAGACAGGCGAATGCTGAATGGACCCAGCTTTGTCCGCCGAACCTCGATATCTCTCTCCCAAAAGCAATTTCGCCACATGCGGCGGCAGGCCGGGCAAGTCTGCTCCTGCCGGCCGTAGCCCACCGGGTGAGCGGAAAGGCTGTCCACAATCTCGAGGGCCGCTTTGCGATTGAAAATCTCGTTTATCTGGAGCAAGAAATCTTGCAGTTCCGCTCCGACTTGCCCAGCCAGAAACCGGGCGGCCGTCTCCGAGCATTCCCGGTTGCCAAAGGCATACGTACCGCGTACGTGAAACATGTCCGTAAGGGTAAACCCGGCCATTTGCACCAGTCGTTCGTGCTCCAAGCGGGTAAGATCATCCACAAAAGTGACCGGATAGGCGTCCAAGGCCCTGGCGAATTCAAAGATGTTCAGGGGACCGACGGAGAGAACGCGCAGCAGCTCTCGCTCTTTGTCCGCGAGATGGTTCGGCTCCGGTTTGTCGGTCCTGAACCAGAAGACGGTCGGTGTGTACCGGGGATCTCTTGCCGGCTTTGACAGTAGGGACACGATCTGACGTTGTAACCGTGGGAAACGCATCCCCAGGACGCACAATGGTTCCACCCTTCGGGGACCAATCTGAATCTCACCCGCGTGGTCCGTCCGGACATGGCTGTCACCACCCAATCCTACGGTGCGGACGTCCACGGCGGCCACGTGGGTTTGCCAGGGTCCCACGGCCACGCCGCTGTCGTTGAGTCTCGGAAGTCCTCCCATCAGTACCGCAATATCGGTCGTGGTGCCCCCGATGTCTAAGACTACCGCCTCATCGGTGGAGCCTTTCAACAGAAAACCGGCTCCCACGACGCTCGCCGCAGGTCCGGAGAGAATGGTTTCCACGGGTCTTTCGAGGCAGACTTCTTCGCGAAACAGGCTGCCGTCCCCTTTGACCACCATCAGCGGCGCCTGGATTGAAAAACTGAGGAGCACCTTCTTGACGGACTGCAGCAGATCACGGATAAGGGGGATCAGATGAGCGTTCAGGATCGTAGTTGTGGCACGACGCCCGGCGTTGAGCTTTAATGACAGGTCATGCCCGCACGCCACCGGTATGCCCGGAGCCAGTCTTTCGACAAGTTCTTTGATCTGCAATTCGTGCGATGGATTGCGAGTACTGAAATACGAACTGACTGCGTACGCCTCGACCTTATCCCGCGTATTTTCGACGATGCGTTGGACGCTTTCGAGATCCAGAAACGCCAGCTCCACCCCTTCAGCCGTGTGCCCTCCTCTCACCAAATGAATGTCCCGAAGGAATTCCCGAGGGCACTGGGAGGGCTTATATCCCGGAAGAATGGCGGCAATCCGGCTTTTCCTTCCTTCAACCAGTGCATTGGTGGCGAGGGTGGTAGATAGAGAGACGAGCCGTATTTCAGGGAAGAGGCTCTCATCCAAGAGCCCTACCGACCTCTCGATGCCCTTGACCAGGTCATCATGGGTGGTAGGGCTCTTGGCTTTGGATAATACACGTCCGGCATTGAGGTCCAGCAGGACCGAGTCGCTAAACGTTCCCCCTACATCAATGCCGAGTCCGACCACTCGGTCGGAATTGCTTCTGTTCTCCGCCATAAGTAGCCATCACGCCTAACTTACCAGCTTTCCTTCGCGCATGGCATCAATGAATTCGCCACAGTATTCGTCCTTCCCCATGATCATTTCGGCGGTAATAATACTCGTCATGATCTTCTTGTCGAGAGGGTCTATTATCGCTGAATCCAGTCCGTGAGCTACGGCGCATACCAAAAAGGTTCGGTTCACCAGAAACCGCTCGGGCAACCCATAAGATACATTGCTGAGTCCGCAGGTGGTATGCACGCCCGGAAGTGACTGCATGATGATCGAAATCGATTTCAACGCAGCCTTGCCGTTTTCCGTATCCACGCTGACGGGTTGAACAAGGGGATCCAAATAGATGCTGGAACGCTTTACTCCCAAACCTTCCAGTTTCTCCACCAGGCGCAAGGCATTCTCCACGATCTTCTCCGAAGTATTCGGAATCCCCGTATCGTCCATGCACAATCCGATCACGTTCGCGGCATCCCCTTGGATCAGAGGAGCCACGGCTTCGTATCTTTCCTTTTCCAGGGTGATGGAATTGATCAAGGGGCGATTTTTTGCTCGCTTCAGCCCTTCGGCAAGTATTTTTGGGTCCGGACTGTCCAAACACAGGGAAACGGACACCACTTCCTGAACCACATCCACCAGCCACATGAAATCATCGAATTCCGATTTCAGTCTCGACCCACAGTTGACGTCGATGAAGGTGGCGCCTGCCGCTTCCTGCTTGCGGGCTTCCTCCCGGAAAAACTCCCGATCGCGTCTTCCCACGGCCTCGTTAATGGCCTTTCGACTCGTATTAATCCGTTCTCCAATGATGATCATGATTCAACCCTTTATAAAATAAAGTCCTCATCCGGCGAAAAATTTCCTCCGGATGAGGAGATTTTGGCCCACATGATGGGATCCGGCCGTCTTCGGACAGCGGTTCCCGCCCGACGAAAACGACGGGCAAGTCATCACGGGCAAACGGCCGGCCTTACTTCAGACTGTTCAACTGATCGATGCAGTGAGCTGCGTCCACGGAGTAGAAATCCGCTCCAATTTCATCGGCATATTCCTGGTTCACCGGAGCTCCGCCAACCCATATCTTGCATTTGTCCCTGAGTCCGGCCTCTTCCAACGAGTCAATGATCACCTTCATCTGAGGGATCGTGGTAGTCAGAAGCGCCGAGATCCCGAGGTAGCGAACACCTTTCTCCACCTGTTCGACGAATACGCTCGGATCCAGGTCGATGCCTAAGTTGATGACCTTATAACCGACACTTTCCAGCAACATGGCCACCAGGTTTTTTCCAATATCGTGCAAGTCACCTTTGACCGTTCCGATGGCGAAAACGCCTTTGGCTTCTCCCGTGCCTTGCACCAGAAACGGTTTCAGTATATCCATGCCGGATTGCATGGTCTTGGCGGATCGCAGGACCTCGGGAACAAATACCTGGCCTTCTTTCCATTTCTGGGTGACCACATCCATTCCCTTGACCAGCGCTTCATCCAGTATCGTAGTAGGTTCTACTCCGGCGTCCAGCGCCTCCTGAACCAGTCCCTGTATCTCTTTAAGTCTGCCTTTATAAACCGCATCGACAACCTTTGTCAGGTCAGCCATCAGTCTCCTCCTAAATCAATAAATGCGGAGACGTTTCGTCTCCTTTTTAGACCTTCCACTTCATCTGTAAAGGCCTGTGTGTTTCCGTATATTACTGTACAAAGTTCGGGAACTTGGCCCTTATGGCCTTTACGATCGTTTCGTCTACGGGAATCGGTTTGTGATTCTGGAGCACGTCCCGCACAATCTCTTTGCAGCGGGTATAGGTGTCCTTTGCGCCGGCCTTGGCCCAGTTCACCCGAGGCTGCCGGTCCGCCACAGTGGGCACGAAATGCTCGTTCCGCATGTGTTCGAACGTGTGGTCTTCCTGGATGAAGTTTCCGCCGGGTCCGACGGCTGCGGTAACCTCCACCGCCAGCGTCTCGTCGTTTACTTCGACTCCCTTCAACACGCGCATGACTTCGCCGAGTATCTCGTTGTCCATCACATACTTTTCGTACGAGGCCGTCAAGCAGAATTCCAGAAGTCCCAATGCGTCGTGAATGAAGTTTCCTCCGGCCATGCCCACCAGCAGGTTCGTGATGGCGCCTTCGAATCCGGCCTGAGCGTCCACTATTTTGGAATCGGACTGCCCGGCGGTTCCGTAGTAGGGGAGCCCGTAAAACTGAGCCATCTGGGCGGCGCAGGCATTGATCAGTCCCTCTTCCACGGAACCGGACGCGTAACTCATGGTCCTGAGATCCGTGGAGGTTGATGTGCAGGCCATCAGCACGGGAGTACCGCAGTTGACCAGCTGGGCCAGACAAAGGCCCGACAACGTCTCGGCGCAAAGATTGGCCACGTTTCCGGCGATGGTGATCGGTCCTGTGGCGCCGGTGAGCGGTTCCGCCGGAATGGACAGGGGAAGCCCCGATTCGGCGCAGGTCATCAGCAAACCACCGTACACCTCATCGATCTCCAACGGACTGATGACGCAGGTGATAAACGAAATGAACGGTTCCTTCTGCAGCTTTTCAAGGCTGCCCGCGATCATGGAACACATCTCCACCACTTCTTTGGTCCCCTGGATCGTGTAAACTCCACCTTGACAGTGCTTGTTGGTATTGTTAATCGCTGCGAAGAAACGGTTGATGTCCACCTTCTCTATAGGCAGATCGTTGGGATATACGGGTATGACCTGGAAGTGCGCATTGTCGAGATAGTCCAGCAGCTTGGAAACGTTCTGCACGTCTTCTAATGTGGAATGGCGCTTCTCACCGGTTTCCAGGTCAAGAATGTTGAGAGCCGTTCCCCCGCTTCCGAAATGAACTCGTTTGCCCCCCACAATGATATTGTTATCCGGGTTTCCACGGGCGTGAAGAATCAACTCCGAAGGTGCGGCGTCAATACAGTCTTCCAAAAGCCCTTCACTGATGAAAACAAGCTGTTTCTCTTCGTCGGTTTTGATCCCTTTGGACTTAAAGAGCTCGAATGCTTTTCTGTTGGCCACCTTAATCCCGATTTCGGACATAATTCGCACAATAGCCTGATGCAATTTCCGAACATCCGAATCGGATAGCGGACGATACTGACCCCCGTCCAATCCCCCCAATTTTCCTCTTTTGAACATGACGTTCGCACTCCTTTCATGGACCTAGAACTTTTAGGTATTTTCCAATTCGTATACTCAATAAATGGAATCCGGGGTGGATTTGAAGTCCTCAATCCTCCCGGAAGGGCAAACTGCCTCGCAACCACCGTTAAATATATATCAAAAATAGATCAGATCGGCAACTTGCGGGATTTCCAAAAGAGGTTGCCGAAAAGCCATTTCAAAATGTCCACATTCCGCCGACGGTTCCGAAGGCACCAGGGATCCGAATCAAAATGAACCATGGGTAACGGCCCCTTAATGATATCACTTTAAATCCGTTAAAGCGCGTGTGTCTATAACATGACGTCAAATTTATTGTCAATTAATTTTGTTTACCCTTAAGAAAGATCTCTCTAATTCTTGGTGGAAAATGAGCGCGAATAATGGTATGAATGATTGCCGGTGATTAAGTGCTCCTTAACAGGCAGGGTTCGACTCAACGGAGATCTGTTCGGTTTATAGATTAAGGATCTGTTAACATTGACTTTATTCAAGCTGGTTTTGTTCGGAAAGGTTAGCATCGAGCCGACATTGAGCCAGAACTTCCTTATTATCCACCTTCCGGTTGTGGCACTGGGAGTTTATGAGCTCTCCCGCGCCCCTTGAAGGGGTTGGTTCCGCCCATTGGGTTCCAGGCTCTCGAAAGATTGGGACACGTTATGGGCTACCCTCTGTGATCCGGTCAAGTGTAATTTCTCAACGTAAACTCTAAGCGATTCGGGCCCGGGCAAAATTGCTTTTCGGAACATCGCCGGGGACTGTTCCGATGAGTAAACGGCAAGCGCTCGGCTCCCGAAACCCTATTTCAGGAGACAAAAGATGGTGGCAACAGAAATGGAAAAGGAGGAGAAAACAATGACGGAACACGAAAAGAGAGAACTGGTTCGAGGTAGGCTTAAAAAGGAAGGAATTGAGTTTATTCTGGCTCAATTCGTCGACATCCATGGAGGACCGAAGGTTAAGCAGGTGCCGGTCGAATGTTTCGATGACATCGTGGACGATGGTGCGGGATTCGCCGGGGGCGCCGTGTGGGGCGTAGGTCAAGGCCCCGAGAGCCATGACCTCATGGCCCGCGCTGACGTCGAAACATTCCGTCAGTTGCCGTGGAAACCCAATGTGGCCGTGGTCAACTGCGACCTGTTCGTGGACAAAGAACCCTGGCCGTACTGCCCTCGAACCAATCTTAAACGCATGTTGGATGAGTTCGCTAAAGAGGGATACGCGTACAACGGAGGGTTCGAACCGGAACATTTCCTGGTGCAGCGCAGCGAGGACGGCACCATCAAGCCTTGGGATCCGCTCGGAATCGATACGTTGGCCAAGCCGTGTTATGATTTCAGAGGCATTTGCCAAGCCATGGACTATCTCCAGGAAATCATCCGCTATGGCAACCAGATGGGATTCGAGATCTATCAGAGCGACCACGAAGACGCCAATGGACAATACGAAGTCAATTTCGGGTGGACGGACGCCCTCCACGCTTCCGACCGTTTGACCCTTTTCCGCATGATGGCGGGACAAATCGCTAATAGATACGGAGCCGTCTGTACGTTCATGGCCAAACCGTTTGGAAACAAAACCGGTTCCTCAGCTCATCTTCATTTTCACGTTGCCGACGCCGTTTCGGGCAAGAACCTCTTTCCTTTGGGAGAAGGGGAGCAAGATTTAAAAGGGCTCGGAATGTCAAAAGTGGCTATCTATTTCGTCGGCGGACTGCTGAAACACGTCAGGGCCATAACAGCCGTGTCTTCTCCTCTGATCAATTGCTATCGCCGCATCCAGAGCGGGGAGTTCGTTTACTCATCTGCTTCAGGATATACCTGGACCCCGTCTTTTGCTTCTTACGGCGACAATAACCGGACCCAACTGTACCGCGGTCCCGACAACAAACGTTTTGAGGACCGTTCCCCTTCGGCCATGGTGAACCCCTATCTGTTGTGCGCCGTGCAAATCGCCGCCGGACTGGACGGCATCAAGAATCAGATCGATCCCGGCGATCCCATTTGTCAGGAAAACGTCTGGAACCTGCCTCACGAAGAACGGCGGAAACGGGGAATGATCCTCTTGCCGCAGAACTTGTTCGAAGCAGTGGAGGAATTGGAGCAAGACGAAGTGGTAAAAACCGCCCTCGGCCCCATCGCCGACGAGTATATCCGTCTGAAAAAAGCCGAGTGGGGTGAATTCATGCGCCACGTCACCACGTGGGAGCTGAAGCGCTACCTTACCTTCCTGTAAGCATCGGAGCCTTTCGCGCGGCCGGGGGACTCGGGTCTTCCGGCTCCCCACCCGCCGAAAAGGGAAGGGGTCATGATCCCTTCCCTCTAATTGACTTTGATCCAGAGCATTCTGGCCGCGCCCGGCCCGGGATTCTCCCATTCGGTGGGCATCTCCGAAGTCAAGTATACCACGTCCCCGGTTCGAACCGTGTACACGACTTTTTGCATTTTCACCCGCAGCTTGCCTGCGAGCAGATAACCCAACTCCTCTCCCTTGTGGATGAAGAAATGTGAAGGGATCAGTTTCCCGGCGGGGATTTCGATGACATAGGGGACGGTTTTTGCCTCGAAATCCAACGGCGTCAGTAGCTTGGCAAAAATGCTTTCCTCCGGCAGGTTAGGAATTTTGACATCGACGGACTGCGTCTCGGGAAAAACGATCCTGTTACTCGGTTCCGCTTTGGACTGAAACAAAGAACTGATTTCAACATACAACACTTCAGCGATCTTGAGCAGAGTGGGCACGGAAGGATAGATAAAGTTGCTTTCCACTTGAGAGATCGTACTGGGAGTCACTCCGACCAGTTTGGCAAGCTCGGTTTGAGAGAGCCCTCGCTTCCTGCGCAGGTCTTTGAGTCGAAGTCCCATATCTATGCGACCGCCGTCCACCCTATCCTGGTCGAACGTCACGGTCAGATCCTTGGACCAGTACCGTTGGCGTTCGTGCAGATTATCCAAGTCCCTGGCCTCCGCTTTCAGGATGCTCAGATAGGTCATACCTCTCTCGACAGACAACTCGATGGCCACTTGGGCGATCTGATTGACTTGAGCCCGGAGTCGGGAGGAATGGGCGTCTTTTTCCGCGACCCAGTAGGCAATGGTCTGCAACTCGTACAATCGGGGGCAGGAATGAGAATAAAACCCCAGGAAACGCTCTTCTCCCCCCCAGAGTTCCTGCATGCCGGTAATGCTCTCGAAGATCAGGCGCACATCCCCCTTCATTTTAGCTTTGAAACCGTATAAGACCTCCATGAACGCATTGATGTCGGCCGGTTCCTCCACTCGAACGATGTCACACAGCCCATGGGCGGCGGTCGTATTGTAGAAATCCATAAACACCGGAGAGCCGGAGCCTTTACCTTTGGTGAAGCAGTCCAGAACCGTAAGATTTCGATACTCGGCCAGGGGGCCCAGCTTCTGCAGTAGATTGCGAGGGGAACGGTCAAAACTCACGTATATGATGGACTTGTTCTGGCTTTGGGAGATCTGAAGGAAGTTGAGACAGAAGACCGAGGCCAGGATACCGGCGTCGTCGTACCAGATAACATTGTCCCCGATGAACAATCCTCCAAGCAGACGGTCCAGCTGGCTCAGACCCGAACCAACCCTCAACGGTTCCGCCATCAGACACTCCTTTCTAGGTTTCGAGACACTTTCATGTGGATAAACTTTGTTTCATAATATTACTTGTATGTGAATTTAATTACATATAGTTTTACTTCATAGACATTAGTCTTACTTAGCCGTGATTCAAATCGCCTCATATAGAGTAGAGGAATTCTCGCCCTGAGTCAACAATTCCACCCCATCTGCCAAAAACCGGGACACTATCCGCGAAGGCAGTCACACCAGGCTATCAGAGTTCCCCACAAGCACGATTCGTCCCCGCCGCTCAGCCTCCTCATGCTTTATTCACATTCAAAAAATTGTAACGAAAGGCAAAGCTTTTGTCCTTGACAGATTCTCTTTTCCAATATTAAAGTGCCACTAACAAATGTCAAGTTTATATACGCCTCATGGCTTTTTTTGCTAGGCTGTCTCCATCGGACCCAAGCTCAAAATACCCTTTTCATCGCGAGATGATGGGAAGGTTGTTTTTTTGTTTACGTGCCGGTTTTTTTAACATGTAACTGAAGGAGGGAGCGTTATGGCAAACTCGACAGACGCATCGTATTACCAGTCTGAAGAGTTCAAGAGACGCATCGACAAGATGTTCGGTTTGGACGTCGCCTTCGGATGGGGATTTGTCATCTGGCTATGGGCGACCTACGCGTTCGTGTACTTCATGATCATTTCGGTCTCGCCGTACGCCAGCGGTTCCGTCATGGTCGCACTCACCATCGGGGGCCTGCTGGTATGTATCTACAATACGGCATCCATCACGGCCATGGTGCGCCACTACAAGCACGATAAGGAGTTCATCTACACAGTGGATCTTCGCCATTTGGATGCATATCGAGCGTCGAAATCGTCTAAGTAAAGGCGAAACGCCAAGGGCGTCAAGAGGAGGTTTCGGATATGGTAAAAAAGTACTACGAGCCCCCGAAACAGAGTGGCCAGGGGCAAGTGTTCGACTCATTATTTCTTCTGATCATCATTTACGCTGTTCTTCTTTTACCCATTCTACTGGGACTCACCGCAGGGAAGACCGTCACGCAGGCTCCTGAAAACATCACGTGGGAAGCGCTGGGACAAAACCCCGTCATGCAGAAGCAATGGGAAAATTTAGGCCTGACGGCCGAAAACGCCGCCGAGTACATTACGGCCCGGTTCGACTACACCATTAATCCCATCGCTCTGCTTATCACTGCGATTGTTATCGTAGGCTACTTCGTCCTCATGCTCCGTTTGTCGGACAAAGAATATCGGGACGTCATACATGAAAAGTTCGACTGAAAGAACCGGTTAGACATGCTCAGTCATTAGAGATTGCATTACGGAGGAGTAGCGCTATGGATATATTCGACATTCTGGGATACGGCTGCTGGATCGTCGCCGGCCTTCTGTTGCTTTGGATGGTGGTAGACTTCTTTAAAGTTAACTCGGAATACGATGAGGAATTTCTCTTGAGTTCACGGGAAGGGCATGACGAGATCGCTGAACAAGAGAAAATGTACGCCGCTGAGCGAGAACGAAAAGCCAGAGAATCCGACTCCAGCATCTAACAGTGAGGGTATGAAATGAGCAATCAGAAAAAAGCCGCCGGCCAAGATTCGAGAGAGCGCATTTCGCTGCTCAAGGTTTTGGGGCCCGCCCATGTTTGGGCGCTGGGTGTGGGCATTGTGTTGGTTGGTGAATTCATGGGGTACAACTTCAGTATCGGCAAGGGTGGCGCTTTGGGCTCCATCATCGCCTGCTGGTTCATCGGCCTGTTATATACCTGCGTCGCCATGATCGACTCGGAAGTGACCTCGACCGTGGCCGCCGCTGGTGGACAATATTCTCAGGCGAAACACATCATCGGACCGCTGATGGCGTTTAATGTGGGTCTGTATCTGGTTTTCGCCTATACCATGCTGGAGGCCGCCGACGCTCTCGTGGTTGGAGACCTTCTGGTGGAAGCCGCCAAGGACTTTGGACACGCGGAGTTGGATCCAAGGCCCTTTGTCGTGTTCACGATCGCCATCTTAGCCTGGCTGAATTATCGGGGGGTTTTCATGACCCTGACCGTAAACTTCATCATTACGGCTATAGCTTTTATTTCCATCTATGTATTATTCATCGGCGCCAAAGGGTGGGCGCCGGGCGAATTTATTCAACCCGAGGGTCTACTCACCGACCTGCCTTATGGATGGCTCGGAGTGATCGCCGCTTTCCAATTCGCCATCTGGTACTATTTAGGCATCGAGGGCACCTGTCAAGCGGCGGAAGAGGTCCGCTCCGTCGCGCGTTCACTGCCTTTGGGCACCATGACGGGCATGATGACCCTTCTCATCGCCGCGACGGTAACCTGGTACATGACTTCATCATTGGTACCCTGGGAGTACCTGGGTATGAGCTACATTCCGCAATACGACGCGGCCAGGGCTCTGGGAAATCCGTTTGTTACGATATGCATGTTCGTGGGCACTCTGTTCTCAGCCGTTGCTTCAGCGAACGGCACGATCAACGACGCGGCGCGTGCGTGGTTTTCCATGGGACGAGACCGGTACCTTCCCGTATGGTTCGGCGCGGTGCATCCTCGGTACAGAACTCCTTACAGGTCCATCCTGTTCCTGGTTCCCGTGGCCATTTCTTTTGCATTCACGGGATTGCTGGATCAGGTCATCACTTTTTCCATTCTGTCCGGTCTGCTGGGGTACACCTTCATGCCCATCAACATGATGCGGTTCAGGAAGCTTTGGCCGTTGGGTTCGATCCGGCGCGGATACATTCATCCGTTCCACCCCTTGCCGGCAATAACATTGTTTCTGCTGTGCTGTATTACCTATTTCGCAACGTTTCTCGGATACGGCACCCAGTTGCTGGCCATGATGACCTTCTACATCGTGGCGTCCCTTTGGTTCCACTTTCACCGTTACAAATACGTGAAGCGTGGAGACCAGTTCCAGATGACCTGGCCAAGACCCAAGGGGTACTAAAAAGGGAGGTGACATCATATGCGTACTCTGATAAATAAGATTCTTTGTCCCACGGACGGATCTCATGCTGCCGCAAAAGCCGTCGATTTTGCCATCAAGTTCGCCGAGATGCTTGAAATTCCGTTAACGTTCCTGCTGGTTTCGAGGATCCCCGAAGAATCGGCGTCCGAGATTCGCTACAGAGGTACGACACTGATCGACGCAGCCAACGTCCAGGACTTTATGGAATTGTCTTCCGCACTGAAAGAGGCCAAAGATGCGGGCGTGACCGACGTGTCATGCGCGCGGGCGTATGCGCGCCGAAACATTGCCGCGGCCATTATCGATTATGCGGAAAAAGAGAATTTCGGCCATATCGTGATGGGGTCCATGGGAAGAACCGGTGTGGCACGAATTCTGCTCGGCTCGGTGGCGGCGGAAGTAGTCCAAAAGGCCCACTGCCCCGTCACCATCGTGCGATAGTCGTGTTCAATCGCAGTTGTTGAACCACTGTTTACTCTGATTCTCTTATCTCTGACGAGCGAAGCATTCTTCCGAATCCGGAAGAATGCTTCGCCGTCGAGTTTTTGGGTGGAACTGTTTTTCCTTTTAACATGAACGGCGGATTCGCCGATTCGCGGAAGGAACTCAGGGCTGTTTGTTTGAAGGATCCCGGATGAGATACGATCTGTTCGTTTTTGTCGCCTTGGCCGTTATTGTCCTTCTGGTGATTCATCGAAAGAATCAAGCCAGGGCAAAGGCGGAACGAGGAGCCATGTTCAACGCCTGTCTTTCTCTGTTCGAGGATTACAAAGTCACCCAGGACTACGTGTACTTTCCGGTCCTGGTTGGGCGATACAAAGGCTACGACGTCAAACTCGAGCCCATAGCGGATCATGCCGCGTTTCGAACGATTCCGTCTCTATGGCTCCTCGCGACCGTATGGCGCGACGTCCCCTTCGACGGGATCGTGGACTTTCTCGTGCGACCCAGAAACACGGAATTCTATTCCCCCTCATCCAGGCTTGAAGTAGACATCAAGATCCCGGATGGGTGGCCACAGCATGCGACGCTCAGGACCAACGATCCCGAACATATGCCGCCAATGGAACTCCTGTCGCCCCATATGGCCATATTCGAGGATCCCAGAACCAAAGAACTGCTGGTGACACCGCGCGGGGTCCGGATCGTATATCAGGCCGACGCAGGTGTGCGCGCCTACTATATGGTGCTGCGTCAATGCAGGTTCGAAAACCTTGAATTAACGCCGGAACTGGTCGGCAACTTGCTGGAACGGGCCATTGCCATTCACAAAGATCTATCATCGAAACGTCCGAACGTAGGGTCTGAACACCATGAAACTTTGGCCCGGTAAAGGGGCCTCGCAGGCCAAACCGCCGCTGAATCCTTATCTCGTCCTCGCCGTGGCCATCCTATTGCCCGGAGTGGGCCAGGTGCTTAATAATATGCCGAAACGCGGCCTCACCATGCTGCTCTTCATGCTGGTTCTGGCGTGGATCTGTTTTCACCTCACCACCCCGGAACATTCCTTTCTGGGCAGATACGCCGGGGGCTGGTTCGTGTATGCCATGTCCCTGCTGGACGCGTATAAATGGGCCCGCTATCGGTACGAGTACTACAAAGTGCACGGTCCCGGAGTCGGCGGGCCAACCGAATGACCCGCTTCCAAAACGCAATCCGGACTTCCGGATGGGACCTTGCGTTCAACCCAGCCGGCCGATCGAATACGGTTACTCTATGCAGCCGAACCGCTCAATCTTCCCAGTAGCGCTTTCCTTCGTTGACGAAATGTGACAGTCCTTCCGACGTCAGGTCCTCGATGCCCAGCCGTCTCAGCGTCCGGCCCTCGGCCCAGAAGTCACACCCCAGTGATGCGCAGGCCAGATCGATGATAGCCGTGCACATAGGCATGTCCACGCCCACCATGTCCCCCAATTCCACTAATGGAACAAGGCTGTTCGGAACCTCATCCAGCACGTGATGATATCCCAAAACATGCTTGGGCGCCGAGAAACCCATATAATACGGGTTGTCCTGCAATACCTGGTAGAGGGTTTCTCCCTTCACCCCGTAACACTCTTCGTACCAATCAAGGATATCCAGCACCGGAACGCCGAATCCGCGGGCAACCTCGCTCTTCTCTCCGTCAATCTTCGTCATCACATTGTCGCAGACGAACTGCGTTATGATGTCTTTGTAATAACGCAGATCTTCCCCCTTAGCCGCACGTTCCAACAGACCGGAGTTCAATAACATGGGGGCCGGGTGCACTACCGCTCCCGTGTTGTTGATACTGGTTTCCAACACGTTCGATGCGACGCTATACTCCGGATAGATGCGGCCCATGGCATCGAGAAGAATCCCGTTGTCCGTAGCCGGCAACGCGGCCGCCCGGACCCGGTTCTTGATTTTCATGACTTCCACGTGTGCCGGTCCCCGCGACTCGGTGGCGTATAAAAACGTCTGGCATTCTCCCAGCACCACCTGCTGTTTGAGATGGTACCTCTTGAAGGTCTGGTATACTTCAAGTGCTCCACCCGTCCGGGCGGGACTCAAAAGAACCATCTGGCCGTCTCGAACACACCCGGCGAGCAGCGAAGCCACGTTTCTTTGCGCCAAGGCCGGCATGATCACTATGATCAGGTCAGCACCTTCTATGGCTTCATCAATATAAGATGTCACCAATTCGACGTGAGCAAAGCCTTCGACATCGCCCTCCAATTTGATACCGCCATTCTGCAGCACGGGATCAAGTTCTCGTTTAAAGAAGCTGAATAATCGGACGGAATGTCCCTTCAAGCTGATGTGTCCGGCCGTGGCAAGTCCGCCGTGGCCCGCACCAATGACCGTTACCTTCATTTTCCAACCTCCTGTAAGATCCATGAACTCGTATGCCGACCCTATTTCTTCGGACCTTTCAACATCATTCCGTTACCATTCCGTTACGTCGTTTCCGATCAGACTCCGGCAAAAGGAGAAATCGAAATTCACCGGAGTTCTTTCTCGAATTGCTCTCCAATGGGAAACGGATTCCATTCGAATGGAGACCCATTCGTAGACCACTATGATCTTGGAGAACGATCACTTAACAATTGCTTCTGATATATTAAGCTTAGGAAAGATGCAAGGGAAAAGCAGGGCAGGAACGCACTCGCTGAGACGAAGGACGTTCAGGGTGTGACCATAGCCCTGGATGTTCCGATCGGCCCCGTTTTTCGGAATAGCGCACGGGGGCTTCCCGGGACCGGGGCGACCGGCGCCCATCCTGAACGAAATCACGATGGTCTCGTAAAAAGACTGCAAAGATGTCATTCCGGCGAAACCGGAGGTCCGGAACCTGTTGAAAAGACGTAATAGTAGCTTTTAACTTTTTAGGAATTCATGAACCAAGAAGATCGGTCTTGATCCCAAAGGCGGGTCGAGGAAAATTAAGTCAATGATGATATCGCGGGACAAAATAGGATCTTTGACCATTTATTTTCTTTTGAGTCGGACCGGCAGTCTGATTTCGGACTGCTTGTTACGTTTCCATTTTCCCGGATATCCCTTTTCCGGCGTCCAAACCCATTGACGCAACACGATCATCTTTGTTAAGAACCTATCATTAACCGGTAAGTGAATTCATGGCGGCATCCCAAAGCGACTCACCATATTCGAAACCCATTCGTGAAAGAGAAAAAGACTCCAATGCAACACCAAAACAACAACGCCGGCCCTTCCCGCGATAACAAGCTCGAAACTGCCATTGGCCGTGAAGTCCGAACTTTCCGAAAGAAGATCGATCTCACCGTGGCGGAACTCGCCAAACTCGCCGGACTCTCCACGGGGATGCTTTCCAAAATCGAAAATGGACTCGCTTCTCCATCATTAGCAACGCTCCAAGCCCTGTCTGCGGCCCTCCACATACCCGTCACCGCTTTTTTCCGTAGATATGAAGAGGAAAGAGATGCCAGCTTTGTTCGATCCGGCGAAGGGCTGATGATCGAACGGCGGGGCACCAGAGCCGGACACCAGTATCAGCTTCTCGGCCACAGCATAGGCAAGAGCTTTGCCTTCGAACCGTATATTGTCACCCTTACCGAGAAGTCGGAAGTGTTTCCGCTTTTTCAGCACTCCGGCATGGAGTTCATCTACATGCTCGAGGGAAAGGTGCTCTACAGACACGGAAACAAGACCTACCCACTGGGCCCGGGCGACTCGCTCTTTTTCGACGGGGATACGACTCATGGGCCCGAAGAGCTGGAGGAGCTGCCCATCCGGTTCCTTTGTATCAGTGTTTACGCCCGCTATGATGAAGAGTGATCGTCCGTCACTGCGATCGTTTTCCCGGAAAATACACCTGCGGCTGGTTATCCCGAGTTGATGACGTCGTACGATTCCTCCGTCCCTTTGGTAGCGACAACGGTCGCCGACCCGAGACCTGCCGAAGAGGCCGCAACTTTTTTCGGAACGCGCTTTTTTCCTGTCATGAAAACTTTTTTCTTTTTATTCTTGACAGCAACACTCAATTTGGGCAATTTTATGAATAACTGCCGATAGAAAAGACAATGCGGGTTCTTTTGCCCGCTACAGACGTTAACCCTAAACTCTACTCAATAAATGACTCTGCCGTACCCCGGGTGGTTGCATATCCCAGGAGGTTTTCATGTGCGCAATTGCAGGAATCTTGTTCAAGCGGGATAAACGTCCCGAGTTAGGCATGAGCACCGGCGAGGCTTTAACGGAAATGTTGAACGCCACCCTGCACCGCGGGCCGGACTCTTGTGGCTGGGCCCTATACAGGGAACCAAAGGAAGGTGAACTCCGCCTACGATTTTTCATCGCGACAGGTGAGGCCGGACGGAAAGATATCGAGCGGATCGACTCGGCTCTCACCGAACAGAACGCGGAGATCGTGGATTCCGCTGCCGTGGGATGCACGTATGCCGCAAGGGTGAAATTCGGTGGTGACGTCCAGTCCTTCTCCTACGCCGTCGGCCGAGCGGCCGAGCTTGTCTCAGTCGGTACCAGACTTGACATTATCAAAGAAGTGGGCAAACCTTTCGAAGTCGCTCCCCGCTACGACATAGCGAGCTACGACGGTGATCACGGCCTCGCGCACATAAGGCTAGCCACGGAGTCCGGAGTTCATCCGAATACTTCGCATCCGTTTTGGGCTTGTGGGTTCGCCGACGTAGCGACCGTTCACAACGGCCAGTTGACCAACTATTGGATCATGCGTCGAAGACTCGAAAAACGGGGCATGGCCTTCCAGACGGAGAACGACACCGAGTTGATCGCCGTCTATCTGGCTTACCAGATGAGTCGTGGAGCCACACTGGAGGATGCGCTTCGGACCTCTCTCGAGGACCTTGACGGAACGTTCTCTTACTTGGTGGCCACAAAAGACTCCATCGGCTACGCCAAGGACAAGCTGGCGGCGAAACCCATGGTCAAATATGAGAATGACGATCTCATCGCCCTCTCTTCCGAGGAAGTGGGTCTTAACCGTCTGTATCCCGGACGGGCCCTCGACACCTCTGAGCCTGCCCCGCTCACATACGGGCTGTGGTCCCGCTCGTAACGGCAAGTCCTGTGTCCAAAGGGCATCACTAACGACTTTGGCAAGAATTTGTTAATATAGAAGGGACGTTTAATCTATGGTCACTATAGATTTATCCAACATGTCCATCCGTAAGGCCAACGAGATACTGAGGGGATACGGTTCCACACATCAAAACGTGGAGATCGTCAATCCGGATGCCCGTCACTACATCGGGGTCGGCCTCATAAACCCTATTAAAGTCAAGATTCGTGGTTCCGCCGGCTACTATTGCGGCGGCCTCACCGACGGACCCCATATTGAAATCGAAAAGAACGTGAGTTGGGGTGTGGGCGACAATATGTTCCAGGGCACCATTGTCGTCGGGGGCAATGCCGGCGCCATCGCCGGAGAGGGTCTTCGGGGCGGAGACATAATAGTGAAGGGTAACATCGGCTCGCGGGCGGGCCAGGTCATGAAAAAAGGAACGCTGTGCTGCGCCGGCAATTCGAATTTCATGGCGGGATATATGATGTACGGCGGGCGCCTGATTATTTTGGGTGATTCGGGCGAACGTGTCGGCGAGGACATGATGGGAGGCGAAATCTATGTGGGAGGCGAAGTCCACTCGTTGGGGAACGACGCTATGCTCGTAGACCCTTCGTCTCAAGATATAGACAGTGTAATGGAGTTCCTCGACGGATGCGATCTCCCGTTCAAAGGCGCGTTCAAGAAAGTCGTTTGCGCCGGCAAGTTATTGAAATTCAAGACTCCGGAACCCCGCATCCGGAACATGCCTTTCTTCTCCTTTTCAGGCGGGCACGCGGATTACTGGAACCCCAAGGTCCAGGAAGACATCCAGGTCAAATCGGTCATCGGACGCTACCGGATTCGAGGGTACGGCGCCGCCCGTCACGTGCCTCACTACCAGGATATCGTTTTCAAGAAAGACCTTTCCGATTTGACTTCGGACCCGGACGTGTCATCCGGGGTGAATCTTCGCACTTTCATCGGAGAAAAACACGGCGGCAAGCCTCTGGATCTCAGCATGCCGGTCATGGTCGCGCCCATGAGTTTTGGGGCGCTCAGCCCCCAGATGAAGACGGCATTGGGGATTGCTTCCCGCCTTTCCGGCATTTCGGAGAATTCGGGCGAAGGCGGCATGCTTTCCGCGGAACGGGCGGAAGCCCGGCAACTGATCGCTCAATGCCTCCCGGGCCGACTGGGTTGGAACGTTCACGACATGAAACGTTCGGACGGTCTGGAAATATACATCTCTCAAGGAGCTAAACCCGGATTGGGCGGCCAGCTCATGGCCGAAAAGCTGACCAAGGAGATCGCAGCCGTTCGTGGAATCCCGGCCGGAATGGACCTGCGCTCACCTTCCCGGCATCCCGATATCCTGGGAGGTGACGATCTGATCATGAAAGTTCAGGAATTCCGCGAAGCCGTAGGCTGGAGGGTTCCGATAAGCATCAAGCTCGGCGCGGGACGCATCCGCGACGACATTAAAATCGCTCTGAAAGACGGGTTGGACTTTATCGAGTTGGATGGCCTACAGGGAGGTACGGGCGCCGCAGGAAACGAAGTCCTCGAATACGTCGGCATTCCGACCATAGCCGCCCTTCAGGAGGCCTTGGATGGGCTGGAAGAGATCGAAGCAACGGGCCGACTGCCCATCGTACTCATGGGAGGGATCAAAGACGGGGTCGACGCGGCTAAAGCCATTGCACTGGGTGCCACAGCCGTGGGCCTCGGCACTTCCATGCTGATTTCCGGAGGCTGCATCGCCTGTATGCAGTGTAGTGTCGGAAACTGCGTCGTGGGCGCCGCCACCCAAACGCCGGATCACGTGAGACGCTACGAGACAGAGAAAAGAGCATTGATGATGCATCGCTATCTGGAAAGCTTTCGCTGGCAGTTGGCCGCCATTGTCAACGCCATGGGATACAGCGATATCCGGCAACTATCCCGAGACGACCTCGTGGCTGTGACCCCGGAGGCGGCGGCTCTCACACGCCTCCCCTATGAACCAAGCTACCGCGATCGGTTTCGCACGAAAACCGTACAATAAGGAGCTTCCAAGCCATGACCGAAGCGATTCATCGACAAACAGAACCCGAAGAACTTATTGACGAGTATCAGGATCTAATCTGGATTCCGGCTCCCTGTCAAAAGACCTGTCCGGTGGGAACGGACGTTCCTTCCTATGTCGGCCTGATCTGGGAGGAGAGATTTGGGGAGGCGATTGAGGCTATTACAGCCACCAATCCGTTCAGTTCTGTTTGTGGCCGGATTTGTGCGAAGCCGTGCGAAACTGAATGTCGAAGAGGCGAAAGTGACGCCCCGGTTGCCATCCGAAGCCTTAAACGATTCGTTATGGACAAGGTTGGCGCAGATTATCGACTTCCCGAAGTCCGGGTCACGAGGTCTCAAACCATCGGCATCGTCGGCGGCGGTCCCACCGGCCTGACGGCGGCCCAAGATCTGGCTGAACTTGGATTCGAAGTACACGTATATGAGAAATCCGACCGATTGGGCGGGATGTTATACACCATTCCTGAATTCCGCTTGCCGCGCAAGGAAGTGGAAAGCGACATCCAGCGCGTTCTCAGCCACTGTCCCGGTATCAAGGTGCACTTCAACACCGGGTTAGGAACGGAAATCCATTTGGAAGAACTCAAGAAGCGGCATGACGCCGTTCTTTTGTCCATCGGTCTTTGGAGCGACAGACGCCTAAACGCGCCCGGAGAGGAAGAGGGCGTTGAAGGCTTGTACGGCATCGATTTCCTGAACGACTACAGCGCCGGCGCCGACATCTCTCTGCCGGAAAAAGTGGTGGTCATTGGCGGAGGAAACGTCGCCATGGACGTGGCTCGAACCGCTTTGAGGGCGGGTGCAAAAGACATTAAGCTCTATTGCCTCGAGTCCAGGAAAGAAATGCCGGCCTGGAAACATGAAATCGAACAGACGGAGGCGGAGGGAATCAAGATCAACCCCTCTTGGGGAGTTAAACAGATCCTGGTCCACGACAACAAGGTGACCGGAATCGAGTTGAAGCGCTGCACCTCTGTTTTCGACAGCGAGGGTCGCTTCAACCCTGCTTACGATGACAATACCACCATGACCATCGAAGCCGGCGCCGTGCTTCTGGCTATTGGACTCCAAAGCGTTAACGATGAACTCCAGGGGCTGGGAATGATGAGCCGCGGTCTGGTGAACGCCGATTTCGACACGATGCGAACTTCCGATCCGAAAGTATTCGCCGGCGGAGACTGCGCCTTCGGACCTTCGGCGGTCGTCCACGCCATGCATCACGGCCACAAAGCCGCATACTACATTCGCGCGTTCCTGGAAGGGCACGAAAATCCCCTGCCCTACTCGACGCCCTACCGCACGCGCATGGTTCCCGTGGCTCAGGATCCCATGTGGGAGAAGCTTCCCAGGGAGGAACAAGAATTTCATCCCTTTCAACACGGGCAGCCGGCCGTTGTCGAGAATGAATCCACGTATGATTGGGATATGGCCAGGCGACAGGCCGCCCGTTGCCTTCGATGTGATGCGGAAACCGGTCACTCCGACTACACACGACAAGCACGGGAAACGATCCACGCCATGGCTCGAACCGAGCCCGGTGATACAGATACACTCAGGCTGTTGACCCTCGAGCGTCTGAAACCCCGCGAAAACCCGTTTCCACCGAGCCGTCCCGCACACATCGAGGATCTGGTTTTCCTTTCTGCGGCCCTCACAAGATTGGTCATTGATCCCTACCGTGAGAAGTGCGCTACGCAAACAAGACTCGGGGCTTCGTTTGAGTTGCAGCAGCCGTATCTGTTCACCGGGTTTGACGACGTCTCGAAAGACCTCCAGCAGGCTCTGGCATCAGGACTCCGTTCAACAGGCTGCGCATACATAGGCAGGAAGCCGCTTTACGCCGGGCTGCCGTCCAATGGCGGAGAAAGCAAGAAGCGAGGGGCGCCGTGGATCCAACTCCTTCTATCGGCCGACGATAAACCCCATCCCGATGCAGACGGACTCGTATACGTATTAGGCAGCCGTTTCGAGCCGGTCAAGCTGAAGCGTTTTCGAGAAGGTCAGCTCCTGGGTTTATCCGTCGCGGCGCCCATCATCGAGGAAGCCGTCCCGTTCGCTTTGGAACAAGAGTACGATCTCCTGATTCTGGATGGCACGGAGGGTATCGAAAAATCCTGGGTGGAACTCAAGGGGGCCCCGGATTTAAGCGTCATGCGGGACGCCATTCGCGTCCTCCGGAGACTCAATCGGGAAGAAGACATTGCGCTGGCCTATTTCGGTGGATTGCGGTCCGGTACGGACGTGGCGAAGTCGCTCGCCATCAACTGCAATGCGGGCATTTTCTCCGTAGCGATGGGTATCGCCATGGGCGGAACCATCAACGACGGCCGTCTGAATTTCGATGGCGGCAGGACCATTGAAGAGCGCCAACTGGCCATTGAAAACTGGATCAAAGGAACGGCCCAGGAAACGGCCATCATCGCGCGCTGCACGGGAAAGACCAATGTGCACAATCTCGAACCCGAAGACATGCGCAGTATCACCCTGATCACATCCGAAGCCATGGGTATACCTATGGCTTCGGGGAGTGAGAAGAGGGAAGGATTCTAATCCCGTCCTAAGCTTTTCCAGGTTTTGACGATAGATAAAGCCCCGTCCGGTATTCCGGCGGGGCTTTGCTCTCTCTGAGCGACGCCGAAACCCTCTTAAAACAAATCATAGTCTCACTTCCGGAGAGACCCTCACCCCTGCCCTCCCTAAGGAGGGTGTCGATTTTGGCGGGGTATGCTCCTCGCGGTAACAAGTAATCATAGGCCCTAATCCCCTCTTCTAGTCAGTTCAGAACAGACATCTGTCAGGTCCCTGTCCGAGGAGTTCCCCACCCCAAGTCGACAAGTCAGAACAAATATGCTTTAATGATGTGAATATGTTCCGATACATTATGCCGGCTCACGCCCTGCCTAAAGGAGAAATCATGGAGAGAACATTCCATGCCAGCGAGATCCTTGAAATATCCGGAAGCTACTGGAAAGCCTGCACTCTGCATGCCGGCGTGCATCTAGGCGTATTCAGTGTAATCGGCGACCGTCCTCTCACGGCTGATGAACTCTCAGAACGTGTCAAGTCCGATGCCAGAGCCACGGCCATGCTGCTGAACGCCTTGGCATCCATGGGGTTTCTCGTGCTGGATAGAGACCGATACCGCAACACGCCATCGAGTCGAAAATATCTGGTCAAAGCTTCTCCGGATTATCTAGGCTACATGATCATGCATCACCATCACCTAGTGGACGCATGGGCTCGGCTCTCCACGTCCGTTGTCTCCGGCCGACCGGCGGAAAGAACTTCTCATGGAGAGGGCCAAGAACGGGAGAGCTTTCTCATGGGGATGTTCAATAATGCCTTGAGCATCGCTCCCCGTGTCGCGTCTATGATCGACCTTTCCGGTCGGCGTCGTTTATTGGATCTGGGGGGAGGTCCCGGAACCTACGCCATTCATTTCTGCTTGAACAATCCCATTCTCGAAGGTACGGTTTACGACCTGTCCTCGACCCGTCCTTTCGCGGAAGAGACCATAAAGAGGTATGACCTCGCCCATCGAATCAAATTTGTGAGCGGAGATTTTACCACCGACCCGATCCGGGGGACCTACGACGTGATCTGGATGTCTCATATCCTGCACAGTATGGGCATGGACGAATGTCGTAGCGTTATCAGGAAAGCGGTATCTGCGTTAGAAACCGACGGGCTCATTTTCATCCATGATTTCATTCTTGAGGACACTTTGGATGCACCCATGTTTCCGGCGATCTTCTCACTGAACATGTTGATCAACACCGAGTGTGGTCAGTCTTACTCCGACGCCCAAATCAGAGAAATGTTGGAAGAGGGCGGAACGAAGGAAATCGTCCGACTGGACTTTGTCGGTCCCAACGAGTCCGGCATCTTAAGGGCGACCAAATAGAAGATCGGGCCGGAGGATGTGAGGCCATGGCGGGTGATGGAGTGGTACTGCTCGAAATGTTTACGGATGGAGATATTTCCCCTGAATATTGTTTGGGTCAAATCAGCGTCCCCAAATGGGGAATTTGACTTTGGGCCTAGAAATGTTATTTTAAAAAATCCCCTTAGGTTGGATGGTTCTCTGGATCACGAGCCATACTGTGCACATTGGTGCTTCTTGTGAAGGGTCTTCTGCCGGAAATCAGCGGCGCGGACGAATTCCTAAACGTCCATATCATCAATCAAAACGTAATTTTGTCAGATTCAACGTTCCACCTCGGTTCATAGGTGTCCGTATGTAACGGTCGGCAATGATATCATGTTTGTATGTACGGGGTGACTACCATGGAAAGAAAGCGAGCCAAAAATCGGTTACTCCATATCCTCAAAATAGCTCCTGTCTTGAAAGCTATTTTTCTTTCATCGGACCCCATCGAGACCAAAAGGGAGAAAATCAGGGCTTTTCTGGCGGACATGCTTTGGGCGACGTTTGACGACGATCCGACCATCCCCCCCTTGGAATGGGTGTTGACGCGCGATGCCATCGGCGTTTTCAAAAGCATTCTCTCAAAGCGGAGTGAACGGCTATCCCAGTTCAGTTTTCTCAATTACGTCAACGACCTCTTGAACGACAACGACCTAGGGGATTTACCCAACCCCTCTCCGGATTTCCTTGCCGAGTTCGAACACGTTTTGAGAGGCGTCATGGGTAAGACCGGTATATACGCGGAAAAGATTCCTGCCTTCGCCAAATACAAAGGGAAAAAAGCCGCCAATTTGAGGTCGGCGGATCTGTCCCGATTGGCCAGGACAATAGACCAATTCATCGACAGGTATCTTTCCGGACTGGACGAGGATGTAATCGAACGCAGGAAGATCAACCAGTCGCGAATTCTGGATTACTTCAGTGCCTCGGCGAGCGATTGGGACGACTGGCGATGGCAAACGAAACACATTATAAGAAACGCGGATACGCTGAGCGAACTGATCGAATTGCCGGACGAAGAATATAAGGCCGTGAAACTGGCACGAGAGAACAGAATACCTTTCGGGATTACACCCTACTACCTTTCGCTGATGGACCCCCGACCCAGCGAATTTGACCGAGCCGTACGCAGGCAGGTCATCCCCACACCTGGTTACGTGGAAAAAATGATGGTGCTGAAGAACTGCGAAGACTGCTCGATGGATTTTATGCTCGAACGCGATACGTCGCCCATTGAAGGCATCACCCGAAGATACCCCAAAATCGCCATCCTGAAACCCATTCTGACCTGCCCGCAGATATGCGTCTATTGTCAGAGGAACTGGGAAATCGAGGATGTATACTCCCTGAGCGCCGTTCAATCCAAGAAAAGCTTGGAAAAAGCCATAGCATGGATAGCGAACACCCCGGAACTCAGCGAGATACTCATCACCGGCGGAGATCCCTTACTGTTTTCCGACGAACGCGTAGAATCCTTGCTGGCATCATTGTCTCAGATCAAGCACCTGGAGCGCATACGAATCGGCACACGCATACCTGTTACCCTTCCGCAACGTATTACCGAGAATCTGATTCGGTCTATCAGTCGTTTCCATGAACCCGGGAAGAGAGAGCTTCTCATCGTCACTCATTTCGAAAGTGCCTACGAAATCACGCCTCAATCTATGGAAGCCGTTCAGAGATTTCGACGTCAGGGAATGGAAGTGTACAACCAACTCGTTTACACCTTTTACAATTCCAGAAAATTCGAGGCCGTTTTCCTGCGAAACAAACTCAGATCGATAGGAGTTGCCCCTTATTATACTTTCAACACGAAAGGAAAGGAAGAGACGGACGATTACCGAGTTCCCATTGCCCGGCTGCTGCAGGAGCAGAAAGAAGAAGCGCGTTTGTATCCCGGAACCGTTCGGACGGACGAAATCGTATTCAATATTCCCGGGTTAGGGAAAAACTATCTCAAAGCGGCTCAACACCACGATTTGATATCCATATTGCCGGATGGTAGGAGAGTATACGAATTTCATCCCTGGGAAAAGAAAATGTTCCTCGTCAATACATACGTGTATACCGATGTTTCCATATACAATTACCT
>Ga0068714_10000943_pt1 | contig 47169 bp, 41 predicted proteins | sample MTBNYHSulfiMetaG_FD_62988 | JGI IMG/M metagenome (GOLD analysis project Ga0068714, IMG submission 62988) | Enrichment culture microbial communities from rom New York Harbor, USA that are MTBE-degrading - MTBE-NYH (New York Harbor Sulfidogenic)... | ecosystem: Environmental > Aquatic > Marine >... | reverse complement strand
GCCGCGGCGTTCACCTGGTTCGTGATAGCGCTTGCCTTTGCCGGACAGGTGCGCGGTTACATGTTCCTGGGAATCGGAATGGGAGCCGTGCTGTACGCGCTTACCGTTTCCGGCCCCATCCGGCGCGCTCTGGCGGCGATTAGACTGGCGGTCGCGCGCCTGCTCTCGGGGATGGTCGACGTCGTCACCGCGGTGGTGCTCTTCCCGGTCCACCTCGCGGCACGGGTCATCGGTGGGGTTGCTTCCCTCTTAGCCGTGGTCCTATCGACTCCCGGTCGGCTCGTCCTGGCAGCGGCCGATTACGTCGGAGGGCTGGGAGGACGTGCAATTCAGGCGTTGGTGCCGCGCATTAGGAGGCCAACGGGCCGCGAATGAGGACCATAGCAGAGCTGGCCCGCCCGGCTTTCCGGGACACGTCCGGGGTTTGCGGTCCGGCAGCGGAGCCTGGTCCGGCAAGATTCCTTCGCGAGTTGACAGGAGACAGCAGGAACCACCCCATACCCGTCGAATCCGTGCCCTTACTTGTACTCATTCTGTACGGATATTGTACGCAAGAGGGGCGAACCAGCTGCACGTTGAGATTCGAGGAGCCGAGCGGCTGAGCTACCGGGAAAGGCAGGTCGTGGTGCTGAAAGAGAGCGGCCTGCCAGCTGGGGAGATCGCCAGCCGCCTGGGGATATCCGAAGCAACCGTCGCCACGCTCTACAGGAGAGCCAGAGCCAAGGGGTATCAGGTGGTAATCGTCCTCGACGGGGGGGTGCTGGGCCTTGAGACCGAGGATCAACTGCCGGAGTGAACCGGCTTGCCGCCGGCCGCACGTCTCGGCTGCCGTCCCCCGGAGGCGCCGAAGGCTCCGCGTCCGGTGGCCCCGCCTGGTGCTGGCTTTGGCGATCGTATACGTGATCGTGACGCTGTGCACCCAGGAGATCGCCATGATCAGTCTGAGGCGAAAGCTTGACCAGCTAAACACTCGAATCGCCGTCGAGCGGGAGCGGGCGGTCATTCTCGACGCTGAGATCGCCTATCGCGACACGGACGAGTTCATTGAGCTTTTGGCCCGCCGCGAGCTCGGCATGGTGCGGCCCGGAGAGATCCCCATCGTTGCCGGTGTCCGCCGCTGAACAACTAAGAAGGACATTATCGCTGAGCGCCAACAAAGGACCGAGAAACAGCAAGACTGAGAAACTGCAAGACTGAGAAACTGCAATTGACAGCTAGCTCGGTGTCCCCTACAATTACTTGTTGCTGGACGTATCTTCCCGGGGGGACCGCCGCGCTTAATGCCACTTGAGGTTGGAAGCATTATCGAGGGTGTAGTGACCGGCATCACTCACTTTGGAGCCTTCGTCACGTTACCCACAGGTCAGACCGGCCTGGTACACATCTCTGAGGTCGCCGACACCTACGTGCGGGACATCAAGGACTTTCTCAAGGAAAACGACCGCATCAAGGTCAAGATCCTGTCAGTCGACCCGCGAGGCAAAATAGGCCTTTCCATTCGTCAGGTTGACCCGAGATCGGGCCCAAACCGCCGCATGTCACGCAAGACTTTCGAGGACAAACTCAATCGTTTCATGAAAGACTCGGAAGAACGCCTGGCTTCCTACCGTAAGAGCACCGATTCGAAGCGCGGCGGCCGGGGTTCCAGGCGCAGCTAGGCGCAGCAGATAGTCGTCGCAGCTGGCGTCGCAGCTGGGCGCTGACACGCAGCTGGGCGTTGCCTTGACTCATCCCATGCGCGCGGACTATAATTCAGCGTGCCTTTGGTGGGCACTTCATCGCGGGGTAGAGCAGTCAGGTAGCTCGTCGGGCTCATAACCCGGAGGTCGTAGGTTCAAATCCTACCCCCGCAACCATGCATTCATGGCGGCGTAGCTCAGTGGTCAGAGCACACGGTTCATAACCGTGGAGTCGCTGGTTCAAATCCAGCCGCCGCTACCAATAGAGGGCCATTAGCTCAATTTGGTAGAGCATCCGACTCTTAATCGGGCGGTTACAGGTTCGAGTCCTGTATGGCCCACCAGAAATCCCAGCTAGAGATAGCTTTGCGGGAGAGGCCGGAGCCGCCGCGGGCGGCGAGGTCACGGAAGCGTCACGAAGCGCCGCGAAAAGGCGGCCCGGAGCAGGTTCCGGGCCGCCTTCAACGTACCCAGGTCAGTCCAGCAGCCTGCTCCATTGCTGCCCGGTGGCTCCCTGCGCCAATTGCAGTTGCAGAAAGGGAATCCCCGGGCAGTTGAGCAATTCCCCGACCATGACAGTGGTCCGTGGAGGCCACGAACGGGGGTCTGGGGATGGGAGTCCTGAGGTCACTTTTCAAGCCAAACGTGGAAAGGCTCGAGAGAAACCGTGACGTCCCCGGTCTGATTAAAGCCCTGCAGCATCCGGATCTTGAGGAGCAGGTGGCTCGCGTCCTGGGAAGGGTCGGCGGCGCTGCGGCAGTTGATGCCCTGATCCAGCTTCTCGACAGCGAACGTGCCGGCACCCGTATGGCCTCAGTCGAGGCGCTGGGAGAGATAGCGGACCCGAGCTGCGTAAAGCCCCTTACAGAGCTCCTTCAAACCACTGGAGCGTTCATGATCCAAGGCGTCGCGATGCACGGCTGGAGCAGCAGACTGAGGCAAGCGGCAGCTCAAGGCCTAGGCCGGATTGCCAACCAGGACGCCATCAAGGCACTCATCGGAGCGCTGGGGCATGATGACGACCTGGCGGGCGCAGGAGTCGTCTCCGCTCTGCACAGCATAGGAAAGCCAGCCATAGGCCCGCTTGCGGATGCTCTTGGAGCCGCGGGTGAGCGCATCCGGCGCGCGGCTGTCTTCGCGCTGGGTGCCATTCAGGATGAGCAGTCCATCAAAGCCCTTGCTGGAGCTCTGCGGGATGACGACGGCAAGGTGCGGGAACGCGCAGCGAAGGCCTTGGACGATCTCGGTTGGCAGCCGGCCAACGATACGGAAAGGGCCTACTACCTGATTGCCAAAGGTGAGTACTTCGGCCTGACGGGCCTGGGCGCAGACGCAGTGGAGCCGCTCATCCACGCCCTGGGCTATACGGATCCGGACGTTCGGCGGTTTGCTCCCGCCTGGCTCGGCAAGACCGGCGATAGCCGAGCGGTGGGGCCGCTGATCGAGCACCTGAGGGGCCGGACCCGGCGGCATACCCCCGCCCGCACCACGACGGAGGATTGGTGCCTGGCCAAGGCCGAGGCCGCGGAAGCCCTGGGCAAGATCGGCGACCCCGGCGCGGTTAAAGCCTTATTGGAGGAGCTCAAATACCCTGCACGGGACGCAGACGAGCGCCGGGTTGAGAGGGCCGCGACCGAGGCCCTGGCGAAGATCGCCGGCGGATCGCCCGAGGGCCTGCAGGAACTGGTTCATGCCCTAAAGGGCAGCTCCGACCTGCGATCTCAGGCGGCCGAGGCTCTGAAACAACTCGCCTGGCAGCCGCGAGACACCGAGGAACAGGCCTGGTACCTGCTGGCCCAAGGCGACCGGGAAGGACTTGCGGGCCTTGGTGAAAAGGCAGCCGGACCGCTGACCCAGGCGCTCAAAGGCGCGGGCTCCCGTGGCTCTTGGCGCATACCCGCGATCAGCGCGGCAGGGGATATCGGGCATCAGGACTTCGTCGAGCCCTTGCTGGAGCTACTGAGGGAGTCAAGCACTGATCATCTGATGCAGCGGAGCGTGGTTGACGCCTTAGCGCGAATCGGGCACGCAGCGGTAGAGCCCCTCATCGCGCTCCTGAGCGACGAGGACAGGACGGTAAGGGCGGCAGTCGCCAGGGCCCTGGGTGGAACCGGAGACGAGAGGGCTATCGGACCCCTGGCGCAGGCGTACGAGCATGATGCGGACGACCTTGTACGCACGAGCGCCCAAAATGCCCTGTGGGCGCTCAAGAAAGAAGGCTCTTGAGCTGGGAAACCAGTCCGTCGCTGCAGGCTCGGGCGTACGCTCGAACCCTTGCGGCCTGGTTGGTTTCCACGGACGAGCCGACGCACGGGTTAGTACGTACGGACGAGCCTACAACTGCCGCCTTGCCACCAGGGACGGGCCGGCACGCCGGAGTTGGTCCCTTGGAACGAGTGACCGCTGGACTCGTCTCTGGAAACGAGCCACGAGGCGCGGGCTCGTCTCACGGAGCGACTGCCGGGCGCCGTATTGGTCCTTGAGACGAGCCACCCGCAGACTCGTCACTTCGCACCAGCGCCCTCGGTCTGGTTCGTCTCCACAAACGAGCCCCGGCGGCGCGACTCGTCCGTACGGACGAGGCCCCTCTCACGCCCCCCCTGGCGTCCCCCTGCCGGCGTCCTTATGTCACCTTCCCCACGCTATTGGCGCCATACCTCGCCAGCGCCACCATCGCCCTCAGCGTGATCCACTTGCTCGGTGGCAGGTGTGCTTGCCCCAGCAGATCTCATACCGGTCGTGCGGCTGCCCGCTGGACGGCCCCGCCACGCCGTCGTCGAAACGCTGGTACTTCGCAATCCAGTCGATACCGCGCCGCAGCCGCGGGTCCCCGAGGTACCCGAGCCTGGCCAGGGCCCAGACCATGTTGCCGGTCAGACAGGGGATGACCTCGGTGGACCGGCCCCCGCCCGTCCTGGCCGCGCGGTGCATTGCGAAACCGCCCTGGTCTCGCTCCTGGGAGTGCTCCAGCACGAACTCGCAGGCCTTCCTGATGCGCAGGTCGTCGCCGTCCGCGCCGAGCTCCGCCAGGACGATGAGGCGCCAGACCGTTCCGGAGTACTTGGCCGTGTAGAAGCTGTCCGCCGTGCCCCAGTTGCCAGCCTGCTCCTGCCCGTCGAGCAGCCACGTGACTATGGCCCGACATGGTTCTGCGTTCATCATTAGGGGTACCTCACACTGTCCCCAGCCCCGGGATGCGGTTCCGCGCTACGGTGCTGCCCGGTGGCGGCCTCCCAGTGTGAGCAGAAAGCCGACGCACAGGAGCCCGAGACCCAATGCCCAACGGGCTTGGGAGATAGGCCTCTGGACCTTGCCGCCGAGTTCTACAACGTGAAGCTCAAGCGCATGGATATCCGGGTCACCACCGTGTTCCGGACAAGCGATCCGGAACTCACCCATCACAACCACCGTGTCTCCTGTGTGCCCATATGACCCGCAACTCTGGATCTCACGCGCAAGACCGGCATCCACCCAGACGCCGACGGCTGAACCCTGGCCCCCGATATTCACCCATGCCCTGTCTCCCCGGTACATTACCTCACCGATGACCTCGCCTCTGATCGTCACTAGTTGACCTGCATAGAGGTTGGGTTGTGCAAGCAGGCTTTCCACGTCGACGCTGAGTGCTCCCGCCGAGCCGGCCGCTGCGGGAAGACCGGACAGGAGACCGCACGCCAGCACGCCGACAAGGACCAACAATCGTCTACTGCGACGTGTATTCTCAGGCCGCACTCGCGCAGGAACTGACATCATTGCGGCAGCCTCCGCCTGTGGATCAGATACCCGACCAAAACAAGCACGGCCATGAACTCAAGCCTGCCTGACCACATGACCAGAATGTAATGCAGCTTGAGGCCCAGAGGCATGGACGCTGAGGTCAACCCCGCCGTTAGCCCGACGTTTCCTGTGACCGACGCAGCCTCGAACAGCGACTCCTGGAGGGGATAGCCGGCGGCGAGGTTTGCGACGGCGGTCACCGATACTGTCACCGTATACAGGAAGATCACCAGCAGAGCTGCACGGGCCTGACGATCCCCAAGTACGTGATCGCGGAAGAAGTGAAACCTCGTGACGACTACTGCCGACTCGGGAAGCAGGAGCCTGCGCAGCTCGTGGACCACGGTCTTGGCTGCAATTCCGACACGTACTCCTTTGAAGCCGCCGGCCGTCGAGCTGGCGGATCCCCCCAGCAGTTGAGCGAGGACGACACAGAACATGGCCAGAGCCGGCCAGCTGACGACCAGCATGGACGGATATATGGTCATGAACCCGGTGGTCGTGTGGGCCGACAGAAGGTGAAAGACCCCCTTGCGAAAAAGGACCTCGCCTGTTGAATAGACCCCCGAGACCTTGAGCGCCGCCAACGAGATTAGGGTCAGGATCGCCGAGGTCACCAGAAAAGACCGGATTTCGAGGTTGCGCGTGACTTCACGCCGGTTGCCTGACCAGACAGCATAGTGCAGTCCGAAGTTCAGTGAACCGAGGACGAACACGACGAGAGCTACTGCCTCGACAATCCTGCTGTGGTAAAAGAGGATGCTCTGACTCTGCGGTGCAAATCCCCCCGTGCTCCAAGCCGACATGAAAAGCCAGAATGCGTGTAGCAGACCGCGGTATGCACTCAGTCCGGCCTGCCGGGTGGCGACCGCGAATGCCCCCGTACCAACGAGCAGGTACACCACGCTTATGAACCAGATGGCGCGTGCTGTGCGCCACATACTGGGCAGCAGCCGCTCGTCCTTGCCCTCGCCGACATACAGTGTGTAGAGGCCCGGGAACCCGTGAGCCAGGAAACTGAGCGCTAGTACGATCATTCCCTGGCCGCCCAGGTATGAGAGCAGGTGCCGCCACGTGTTCAAACCGTCCGAGACGTGGTCAAGATCCTGGATCAGTACCAGCCCCGTGGTAGTAAATCCGCTCATCACATCAAAACAGGCGTCTACGAAAGATAGGTAGTGCCCGCTGAGCCAGCTCGGAACAGCGCAGACAATCATCGAAAGGAGCCAGGAGACAGCGACTGTCAGCATTCCCTGGGACCAGTACACACGGCTTGGCGCAGTCCGACACAGCAAGACCAACGTGGACCCGCCTACCAAAGCGACCCCGGCGCCAATGAGGAAGTCCGGGACTACACTCCACTCCCCTGAAAGCGCCGAAACCAAGGCCGGGATGACCATGATCACGGCGACCCACCGCAGAACGATGCCGGCGTAGTAGGTGATCACGAACAGCGTGCCGATTGGACGCTTTTCTCTCGCCTTGCGAAGGTGGGGGCCCGTCTGATCCGCGAAAGCTCCGGTCACAGGTGCGCCACCACCAGGCTCACGACTGCGAGTCCAATAAGATAGAGGATCACCGATGCGGCCTCAGTGGCCATCCCCGTGATGGACCCGACCGCCGTACGCCGCCAGTCCGTCCGCGAAGCCGTCCCTTTGCGCCGGACGTTCTTCGCGGCCTGCGCCGGCGGTAGCGTGTCCCGCCTGCTTCCAGGCACTCAGGCCGTACCCCCACGGCCAAAGAGTGCAAGGGTCAGGGCTTCGCGTGTTCCCGCTGAAGCAAGCGCAATTACCAGATCGTCCTCCTGGAGCACGGTACCGCCTCTCGGGAAGATGACTTTGTTCCCACGCACCACAGCGACCAGGACCGAATCACCCGGCAGGTCGGGGGCAAGCTGCCAGATCGCCCGGCCGGCTGCCGGTGAGGTGCTGTCGAGCCTGGTTTCCACCAGCGAAACGCTTCCCTTCTCAAAGCTCAGAAGCTCCCGCAGGCCCCCCAGATGGGTTTCCCTTTCAACCAGCTGGGCTATCATCGCTGTGCTGGATACGGCGATATCCACGCCCAATTCCTGCAGCACGGACTGATTCTTTGGGTTATTAACCCTCGCGATCGTGCGCCTGACGGCAAACTCGCGCTGGGCTATCTGGCAGGCAACCAGGTTTACCTCATCAAGGCCTGTAACGGCGGCAAGAACCTCGGCTCGATCTGCCCCGGCATCCGCAAGCCGGGTGCCGTCCGTCCCGTCGCCGGCGATCACAAGCACCTGAAGCTGCTGGGCAAGGTGCAGTGCCCTGGCCGCGTCTTTCTCCACAACGCTGACCTGGTGCTGCTTTTCCCAGAGAGTCCGGGCGAGGTAAAACCCGACTTTTCCTCCGCCCACAATGACGACTCTCAACTCAGGTGCCCCTCCCCCGTCTGCGGCGCCGGGGGTGCCTCGGCCCAAGCGTTGAGGATGCTCTGCGCGTCCAGCCGGACCGCCACCAGGACTGCGTCTCCGGTCTCGATGGTGAGACCTGGCTCGACGAGCCTTATGCTCCCCGAACGAAGTATCCCAAGCGGCTGGCACTTGGCTGGAATGGCGAGCCTGTCGAGCGACTCGCCGATGAGCATTGGCGCAGGCACGAACATGCTTATGTGCACCTCACCGGTTCCCAACGCAACGAGGTGCAGAGGGGTCCCGCTGCCCAGAAGACTACGGACTTGAGCAACAGTCGATCTCCCAGGGCGGATGGTGGTCACGCCCAGCTTTCGGTAGGTGTCCTCCAACTGCGGATCCGATACCTGGACGACGACCCGCGGGATGTTCAGTATCCGGGCCGCAAGCTGACCAACCATCAGGTTGACCTGATCGCTGTCCGTAACCGCCGCAAGAGCGTCAGCCCGCTCTCCGCCGGCCTGGCGAAGCACGTCGGCATCGATGGGGATGCCTTCGACTGTCAGGCCGTCGAAGGCGGGGCCGAGCCGCTCGAATGCGTTACGGTCGCGGTCGACCACGACCACATCGTCCCCGTCCTCGGAGAGCCTAAGGGCCAGCTCGGCACCAAGAGCGCCACAACCCGCAACGATCACATACACCAGCGCCCCACTCCAGTCGTTGTGCCTATTCCGGCGGTCGATACCGCCAATCGGTCGCCCGCTCGAGGTTGTCAATGGCTGGCCGGTACGAGGGATCGACGGCCAGAGCAGCACGGTACATCTTGAGAGCCTCAAGAAGCTCTCCGCGTATCTCCTCAACCAGGCCCATAAGGTTGTACGGTTCGGGATTGTGGGGATCAAGGGCGATAGCTCTCTTCAGATGGGGAACAGCTTCCGCTACGTGCCGCGCGGAGATGCAGCCCTTGGCGAACTCCACCGAGTTGACAAACGAGTCCTTGGCCTCGCTCTCCGTAATGGTTGCGCGCGATAGGACGGTTTCAACGGCATGGCGGATTTCCTCGGGGGTAAAAGGCTTCTGCAAATAGTCGATTGCCCCAAGTTTCATCGCCTCAACGGCAGTTGCCACTGTGCCGTATGCGGTGATGATCACGATCGCCTGATCCGGAGTCCTCTTCTTTATGCGCCGCAAGACCTCAAGACCGTCAATATCCGGCAGCTTCATATCCAGGAGTATCAGGTCGTGTTCCGCCTCGCTGGCTTTCTCTAGAGCGTGCTCGCCGTTTACGGCCAGGTCCACCTCGTGCCCGGCCTCGTCCAGACACTGCTCGATCGTCACCCGGATAAAGCGTTCGTCGTCTACAACCAGGATCTTCGCCAAGAGGATCCCTCCCTGACAGATGGTCAGCCGTCAATGGACAGGCTGAAGGTGAACGTGCTGCCTTTCCCCGGTTCGCTTTCTACCCAGATTCGCCCTCCGTGGGCGCGTATCAGGTCGCGAGAGATTGACAGCCCCAGGCCGGCACCGCCCTTTCGGTCCTCGCTTACCTGGACATACGGCTCGAAGATCTCTTCGTGCCTCTCCCGGGGTATGCCCTTGCCCGTGTCAGTCACGCTCACATACAGCTTGCTTGCGTGCCTTTGCGCCGAAATCGTGATTCCGCCACCCGCGGGAGTATACCTCAAGGCATTCCCTATCAGATTCGACAGAACCCAGGCCAGCTTCTCGGCGTCGGCCCGCACAGGGGGCAGCCCGGCAGGCAGTTCTGCCTCCAGGTTGATGCCCAAAGCCTCAGCTTGCTGGGTAAACGGCTTTACCACCGTACTGACCAGGCCTGCCACGTCGACCTGGCTGAAGGTAAGGGGCAACTGGCCTTTCTGGAGCTTGGCCACTTCGAATAGGTCGTCCACCAACCTTGAGAGACGCCTCGAATCGGCGACGAGGATATCGACCAGGTCCCGCTCCCGCTGGTTCTTGAGGATGTCCTTGCTTTCCGCCAGCAGGCCGATACCCATGGTTATCGAGGTGAGCGGTGTTCGAAGCTCATGAGAAACCGCTGACATAAACTGCGATTTGACGCGCTCGCCCTCCTCGGCCGCGGTTATGTCCCTCAAGAGAAGTACTCTACCGACCAGACCTCCCTGAGAGCGAACCGAGGTCATCTCAGCCAGGTAGAAACGCCGCTTGCCCTCCGCAATGCGGTCTATGAGCACGGGCTCTGCCGACCCGTCAGGATTCTCCATGTTCTGCTCGATAACGGACAGCACCCGCGGGTCGTCCACGCTGCACGAGAGGGGCCGTCCGACCGCCCCCGAAGGATCCACGCCAAGAGCCCTCACTGCAACTGGATTGATGAGACCGACAACGTAGTCGCTGTCGGTGACGACGATTCCGTCAGAAATGCCGTCTATCACCGCTGCCAGCCTGCTCCGGCTCGCGACTACCTCCGCCACGTCAATGGCTCGGAGTTCGCGAAGGTTGGCTACCATCGAACTGAAGGCATCAGATAGCTGGCCAACTTCGTCTCCTCCGCCTGCCGGAATCGGCTCGTCCAACCTTCCCTCTCCGACGCGCCGCGCCGCCTCGGAGAGACGCATCACCGGTCGCGCAATCATCTCCGATACCGTGAAACCGAGCACGACTGCCGTCAACAACGCGGCGAGCGCAGCTCCGGCCATCGACCAGACTGCCCGGCTCGTGGCGGTGGTCATCTGTTCTTGAGTGAGCCGCATGGCATCGTTGTTGATCCCCAGTAGCTCCTGGCTCCCTGCACGGACGTCCGTGAATGCCGGCAAGATCACCTCACGATATCTCTCTCCAAGCTCTGACACCGGAAAGAGCCCCCGAGAGGTCTGGCCCATCAGCTCATCCAACTTGCCCGTATAGGCGAGATAGGCTTCTCGGATGCGTTTGACGAGGTCTCCTTCGCCGGTCAGTGTAACGTTGTCTTCAGCGCGGGCCAACCAGCCCAGAAAGTCGGCCCGGGCTTGTTCGTATGACCCGGCCGCCCTCTCGTCACCGCTGAGCACAAGCAATGCCCAGCTGTCTTGCCTCTCGACTGACGCAATCATGTTACTTGAGGCCAAGACGCTCACGTAGTTCTGGACCATCATCGCATTGAGCGTTGCTGAGAACCTGAGAAAGCTCGCCGTAGAATACGTGGCGATCAGCAGAGCGAGGATGGTTATCAACACATACCCGCTCATGATCTTGGCGCGCAGTCCGAACTGCCGTCCCATTCGGAGCTGGGAGAGGCCGGGGCGGTGGGACAACGGGACACCCCCAATTGCTCGTTTCACGTTGCTACGCCTACTATTGTACCAGTTGGCGCTGCTTGGACTCGACATTGAATGCTCTTGGACAAGCTCTTACCGCTCCGGAGCTGCTGTCTCCGCGCTGCTTGGGCGCCCGCTCCAGATCGCCCTGAACTCCTCCGACCGCCCGAGCAACTCCTCCCAGGTGCCGCAGTCGTCGACCACGCCGTCCCGCAAGACCAGGATCCTATCGGCCCTCTTGAGCGCCGTCCGCCGGTGGGAAACCACGAGGCAGCTCGTGTCCGGCTCCGCGAAAAGGTGCGCCCAGATGGCCGCCTCCGTGTTCACGTCGACCGCGCTGGAGAGGTCGTCCACAACCAGAAGCTGCGGCCTGCGCACGAACATCCTCGCCGCCGCCACGCGGTGCTGCTGCCCTCCGGAGAGCTTGAGGCCGCGCGCCCCGACCACCGTCTCCAGCCGCTCCGGCATGTGCTCGAGGTCTTCCTCGAAGGCCGCCATCTCCAGCACGCGTCCGACGTGCGAGTCGTCGGGCCAGCCGAACTGGATGTTTCCCTTCAGCGAATCGCTGAAGAGCGCCGGCACCTGTGGCGTGTAGGCCGTTCGAGGCGGCGCAAAGAAGGTCCTCGGGTCGTCAACGGCGGCCCCGTTCCAGCGGATTTCCCCTGCCTGCCGCGGCAGCAGGCCAAGGATCGCTCGCAGGAGGGTCGTCTTGCCGGCCCCTACCCTGCCGGTCACAACCACGAACTCGCCGCGCCTCAGGTCCAGGTCCACCCCCTTCACGCCGTTGCCCGAACCTTCGTAGAGGCACGTCAGGTACCGGACGCTCAACGACTCAAAGGGTTCCACGGCCTCCGGCATGCCCATTTCCGGAGGAGGCGAGTCCAGGTAGATAGGGCTGTGGCTTACCAGAACCGCCGGCCCGGCCCCGGGCATCATTTCAATCAGCCTCTGCATCGAGACCTTGCTCTGGCGGAGCAAGATAGCCATCCATCCCAGAAAGGTCGAGAAGTCCGAGACGTATCCGATGTAGAAACTGAAGAGCGAGAAGTCCCCAACCGTGAAGCTGCCGTCCGCCATGCTGCCCGCCGCGAGAAGCAGGATGAGGCCCGTTCCGATGCTGACGGTATTGAAGTACACGGAGTTCAAGACCTCCGTGACCAGGCGGTCTTGGAGCTGTACCCGGCGCCGCCGCTCGTTGAGACGGCGGATGTGAGCCGTGACGTGGTCCTCGGCAACGGCCAGTTTCACCGCCTGCACCGCCGTAAAAGCCTCGCCCATCGCCCCTACCGCGGCTGCGGCGGCCTCGCGGCTGGCGCGGCGGTATCGTTCGATGCGGCTGGCGACGGCCCGCGACAGTAGCACCACCGCGATCATCGGTCCGAAGGTCAGGGCCGCGACCCGCGCGTTGATGCTCAGCAGGATGTAAAGAGAAATCCCCGCGAACCCGGCCATCCCGATAACGTCCAGGAGATGGCTGGTCGCGTGCTCTACCTGCATCACGTCGTCGCGGAAGCGGCTGATTGCCTCGCCAACCGTTTCGTCCAGGGCCGTGGCCCCCGGACGCTCCAGTATGCGCTCGAAGACGTTGGCCGTGAGCAGGGACTTCATGTTAAAGCGGTGGCGGATGTCGGCCAGCGCCCCGCCAAGCATCAGCACCACCCTCGCGGCGGCGAAACCGACGGAGATGGCAATCAGGCTCCAAACGCTGAGGCCCGTTGCGCCCTTCCCGACGAGGCTGTCGAAGTACTCGCGCACTATCAGCCCGGTCGCCAGCGGGGCGATGTGCACCCCGGTCCACGCGAGCGCGTTGGCGAGATACAGCCAGGGCCGGTAGACTATCAGCCGCCAGATGCACCAGACAGCGTTCATGCGAGGTGCTCCCCCAGGCCGACCCGCAGCAGGGAGGCAAAGAGGGAGCCGGGCCGCGCCTGAAGCTCCTCGCGCGGGCCGTACTCCGCAACCTTTCCCTGGTCCAGGATCATGATCTCGTCCGCCCTCATGACCGTCTCCAGCCTGTGGGCGATGATTATCGCCGTCCGGCCCCTCAGCAGCCTGTCAAGGGCCCTCTCGAGGAGCCGCTCCGTAGCGGGGTCAAGCCGCGAGGAGGCCTCGTCGAGGACCACGATTCCCGGGTCCCGCAGGAATAGCCGCGCAAGGCCGAGGAGCTGTGCCTCCCCGGCCGAGAGGCCCCTGCCGCCCCCGCCGATTACCGTGTCCAGGCCGTCGTCCAGGCCGTGGCACCAGGCGGCCAACCCAAGCTCCTCAAGGACCGACCAAAGCTCGTCATCCCGCGCGGTAGCCCGCTCACCGTCCCGGAAAAACGTCAGGTTGTCCCTCACCATGCCGCTGAAGATCTCCACTTCCTGGCTGACCATGCCGACTGCCGAGCGGAGCTCGCCGAGCCTGAAGGTCGTCGTCGGAACCCCGCCGACCAGCACCTCCCCGGTGGTAGGGTCGTAGAGGCGGAGCAGCAGCCGCGCGATGGTTGTCTTGCCGCTGCCGGTGCGGCCGAGCAGACCCAGGATCCTGCCCGGTTTCAACGAGAAATCGACGTCCTGAAGGGCGGCCTCCGAGACCTCGTCGTAGGAAAAGCTCACCTGCTGAAACGCGGCCGACAGCGCCGGATCCCCTGCCGGCCTGTCGAGGTTGGCCCCTTTCCCGTCGACAACCGCTGGTTTGGTGTCCAGAAGCCTGCGGATCCGGATGATGCCCGCGCTGGCTCGCTGCAGGTTTTGCATCTGCGTCCTGACCTGCTCGATTGGGCGCCGGAGCAGCTGGGTGTAGTGGAACATCAGGTATACCGTCCCTATACTCGCAAGGCCGCGCCCGTAGAGGTAAGCTCCCACGGCGAACGAGACGGCCGTGCCTACCGTGAACACCACGGTCGATATCATCCACATGCTCATGCCCGCCAGGTCCGCGCGCCGGGCGGCCGGATACCATTCCCGGAGCAAGGAGTGCATCCGGTTGAGAACGTGCCTCCCCGCCCCCAGCCCCTGGATGTCCTCCGCGCCGGTGAGATGCTCGCCTAGAAACCCGTAAAACCGGGCGCTGTACCCGCGCGCAGCCTCCCAGAAGGGCACGGCGAAGTTCCGGGCCGCGAACAGTATCGCGAGCGCCCCCGCGGCGAAAAGGGTCATCGCCGTGCCGGCCACGATGTTCTCCCGGAAGAGGACGGCCAGGATTCCTGCCAGGAGGACGAAGTTGGCCAGCAGGCCGACCACAAACTGCGAAAAGAAGTTGGCCAGCAGCTCCACGTCGCCGTCGGTCCGCTCGATCAGCTCGCCGGGCCGGGTCGCGCGCCAGAAAGACATGTCCAGGCCGAGACACCAGGAGACGAGGTCACCGCGCAGCTCGTTGGTCGCCCTGAGGCCGACGTCTTCGCCAAGGTACTTCCCGGTTGCCCCCATCAGCTGCTGGGCGAGGGCCACGAGCATGAACAGGACGGCGGCGGAAATCAGCCGGTCGTGAGGAACGCCCCCGATGGCACCGTCTATGAACATCCTCAGGATGTGCGGGCCGAGCAGCTGGAGTCCGATCCCCGCCAGCAGAACGCATGCCAGAGCAGCCACCCGCCAGCCCCACGGGCGGAGGTAGCGGCCCAGCAAGTCTATGTAGCCGCGAAGCGGGACCTTCACACCGGACTCTCCTTTGCCGGCTGACGATTTCGCACGCAAGGGCCAGCAATAAACGTGCCATGGGCCATGCTACCATAATCAAGCGAATGCCGCAGCTTCTGAGGGCCTGGAGCTATTCAGGGCCTGGCGAATGCCGCAGCCCGGTGAGCCGGCATCTTTCCGCCTGCCGCCAGACCGGGCCGCCTGTGAACCTCATGCCTGTTGCCTGTCTTGAGCCCCCGCCACCCCCACCCGCTGCCCCTACCTCTGGATGTACGCTTCGGTCACGGCCGGCGCCCACACCTGGAACGGGTACTCCGCGGTACCCCCGCCGCCGGGGACTGACAGCTCGCCCGAGAAAACGTAGACCGGGATCAGGTAGGGAACCTCGCCCGCAGGTGCCGCGAGCCACCAACCAAGGCTCACTGACCTCGCAGTGGCAAGGCCGCGGACGACGTTATCCTCGCCCACCGGACCCGGGAACTCGCGGGTTTCAAATTCCAGCAGGCCGTCGCCGTTCTCGACCAGTTCCCAGGCCTCCGCGACACCGCGTAGTGGATATGGTGAGCTGGCATCGTGTAGAAACCAGGTCGCCGAACCCATGACCACGGTTTCGCCGCGGCCGATCTGGACTATCGCGAACGGCGAGATGCTTACGATGGGCTCCGGCGCCGCCGGCTTAAAGCGGACGTAGAGCATGCCATTCTCCGGGTCCAGGTCAACCTGTCCGGGGCCCAAGGACCCTTCCGGGACGAAGCCCGACGAAACCAGCCACGCCCGGGCGATCTCCAGCGCCTTCTGGTCCGAAGGCAGTTCAGAAGGCGCGACAGGAGAATAGTCGTACGGGCGCATGTAGATGGTATATCCGCTGGGGAACATGCGGATGGATGGCCCGCCGTCTCCGGGGTCCGCCGCAAGCAGATACCCGTCCTGCCAGCCCTCCTGGACGACGGGAGCGGTGATGCCGAGCCTCGCCGCCAGGTCCGCCACGTGCTGCTCTGACAGCGCGGGCGGCTTCAGGCGGCACGCCTCGGCCCGCCGGGGCAGGACCGGCCATCCCGCTGACAGCTGCGGCGAGAGCGAGTATGTGAGGTCAAACGTGTAGCCGGGTCCCGCCGCTCCCCCCTGGCCCGATGGCGGCTCAAGCGCCAGCTCTGGAAGCTTGCCGAGCCGGGCCAGCGGCTCAGGAAACAGCACGCCGCGCCCTGCGATAAGCGCAATAGCGAGTACGGCTACCAGGGCCAGCCCGAGAAGCGGCCCCCGGACGCCCGACCTTCTTGCCTTGAGCCTTTGCGTCCTGATCCCGGGAGCCCCGGCCGCGCCCTGAGAAGCCACCGGATGAGCGGCGAGCACGCGCCCGCGCAGTTGCGCCCGGAAAACCCTGTCGGCGGGCGGTCCGGAGAGCTCGCGGGCAAGGATACGGGCAAAGATGCCGTCTACTGCGCCTGCGCCGCCCGGCCGTCTGTCACTGTGGTCCGCCAAGATGCTCACCAAGCCTTTCCCTGAGCTTTTGGAGGGTGCGGTAAAGGAGGCTTGACACGGCCGTGGGCGTCATCCCGGTGCAAGCGGCGATCTCCGTGTTGCGCAGGCCCGCGGTATACTTGAGTAGGACTACCTCAAGCTGGTGATCGGGCAGAGCGGTGAGCATGGCGCGTAACTCGCGCCGGGCCTCGGCCGCGAGCGCCTGGTCCTCCGGACTCTCCCCTGCGTCCGGCAGGTCTGCGGCCGCGTCCCGGGGCCACGGTCCAGACCTTGCGCGGTCCTTGAGGGCGTCGAGGCACAGATTGCGCGCGATGCGAAACAACCAGGCGCCGAAACCGCCGGCCCTCCATCTGAAACGGGGCAGGCCGGCAAGTGCTCTGGCCATTGTCTCCGCCGTCACGTCCTCTGCCTCTGCCCGCGAGCCGAGCCGGCGAAAGCAAAAGGCGTGGATCCGGTCGACGTAAAGGTCGTAAAGGACGCCGAAGGCCTCCGGGTCGCCGCGCGCTCTATCGACCTGCCGCCGCAAGTCGAATGCCTGCTCATCCGCCAGCTCGCTCACCGCCATTGAGCACACCTCACCGCGTCAAGTTTCCCACCGAACCTCCAATCGCTTAACACGGCCGCTCGGCAATCATCACGCGCCGCTGAGGGCGCGGTTTCGGCCTAGCAAGTCTTGCGCACCGCCAGGATCTCGTCGCGCTCGGTCCCCCGGAGGTCTCGCACGGCGTAGAGCGTGACCGTCGCCGGGGCCCCCCGCCGGCGGAGGTCCTTGACCAGGGCTTTGACGGGCTCCGGGGCCGCCCGCAGGCAGTCCTTGAGGGCCCATCCTACGCCTTTGCGCACGATGTCCTCCTTGTCCCAGGCGAGCCTGGCGCACAGCCTGAGGGCCTCGCCGGTGAACTCCCCGGACTCGCCGACCTTGCGGGTGAAGGGCACGACGGCCGAACGGCGCTTGAAGCGGTTGGCTGACTCCGACCAGCGGTCCAGCCAGAAGAGGGTTTCTGCCGGACACCTGCGGAGCAGCGGCTGCAGGACGCCGGCGCAGAACCCGTCGACCTGAGACCAGCTCTTGAAGTCTTCCATGATCCGGTCGAGGTAGGGGAAGTGGTCCGGGGTCAGCTCCGGCGCGCTCAGGCCGAGCAGGTGTATTCCGGCGTGGCCGAGCTCGCCGACGTGGGCGGCGAGCAGCCGGGCGGCGGCCTCAAGGCGCTCTTCGAGGGAGAGCCTGCGAAACCGCGGCCGAAACTCCTTCAGCAGCCTCCGGAAGGCCGCCGTGCTGATGTCGTAGGAAATGTACTCGCTGTGCTTGTGAAACCTGCGTTCGGGCCTCGGCTGACGGCCCCCGGCCGCGGCCTCGATCGCGCACCGGAGGTCCTCCAGGATGTTTTCCAAGTTTGGCCCCTCCCCGAAAGAGACGTGCGAAGATTGGTTCTACGCCGTCCGCGGAACCCCCGCCCTGCGCCGGCCGTAATGACCTTGGACAGGCAGAGAGCGGGGAGTGAGGGAATGGATAGCTTCAACGCACGGGTCTACCGGGCCGTCGCGAAGATCCCGGAAGGCAAGGTGGCGACGTACGGGCTGATCGCCGGGCTGGCCGGCAGCCCGCGAGCCTCCAGGCAGGTTGGCTGGGCCATGCACGGCTCGCCGAGAGGGCTGCGCCTTCCCTGCCACCGGGTGGTGAACCGCACCGGCGCGCTGGCTCCAGAGGGAGTGTTCGGCGGGCGGGACGTCCAACGGGCGATGCTGGAAGCCGAAGGGGTGACTTTCCTCGGGGACGGCCGGATAGACATGCGCAAGCACCTCTGGGAGCCGGACGTCGAAGCATAGGACGCGCACCCGGACCCGGACGTCCTCCTAATGCCCCGGGCGGCCGCGATCCGCGTGCGAACTGGCCTGAGCCACTCTCCGGCCTTTGATCCGTCAGGCGCCAAGAAGCGACACAGGCTCCCCTCCCGCGGGCCCTCATACCCGGCAGGACGTCCAAGAACCTGACGCCATCTGTCAGGGCGTGTCTTCTGGGGCATGACCCGCCCCGCCCGAATGCGACAATCGCCTCGGGCTTGTCCCTGTAGACTTGCAGGTACCGACTACCCGCAATTCGGCTCCCGGGGGAAGGCCGTGCCAGGTCCGACGTTGTCGATGCTGCTCGTTGTGCTGGGGACGTTGATTGGCCGCGCCCGGCTCCTCGGGCTTTCCCTTCCCTTTGCGGTCGCCTTCTTTAGCACGGTAAGGCACGGCCGGCCCCGCGCATCTAACGCGACCGGCCTTGCCATACTTGCCGGCTGCCTGACCACGGGCAATTTCTGGCTTGCGCTCCGTATGTTGATTGCCCTGCTTGTCATAGACGCTTCGGCGCGATGGGCGGGCCACCGGAAGCTCTGCTCTCTCCCGCGGCGGGGCGCCGGCGCGGCGGCCGGCTTCGTCCTCGCCGCCGTATTCCTCTCGTATCTCCCGTATGCGCTGCTATCCGGGATTGGGGCGGGCGACGCCCTCCTCGGTCTCAGTGAGGCCCTGGTGGCGGCGATCGCGGCCGTGGTTCTGCAGAAAGGGCTGCTGGGGACCGGCGGAGGCCTGCACGTCGATCTGACCCGGGGCGAGTCACTGCTCGGGGTGACGGTGGTCTTTGCTGCAGCGCTTACCGGGCTCGGCGGGGCCTCCCTGGCCGGCATCTCGCTTGTCGTGGTGGTCGGCGCCGCGGTGACGATGTTCCTGGCCCGGGCCGGTGGCGGCGCCGTCGGCGCCCTGGCCGGGGTGGCCGCCGGCATGGTCGCCGGCTTCAGCGGAGAGGCGGGGCCCGCCCAGATCGGGGCGTGGGCCGTGGCCGGCATGCTGGCGGGGATCGGGGGGGACGTCGGCACCGTGGGTGCCGTCCTCGGGTTTCTCCTCGGCATGCTTTGCCTCGCGGGTCTGGTTGACGATCCCGGATACGTGGTTGCGGCGCTCAAACAGGCGGCTTTGGCGTCGGCCCTGCTGGTGTTGATTCCGGGGCGGGTTGTCTCCAGGGTCCGGCTGGCCTGCCGCGGCCCCGACGCGGCCGACCAGAGCACGCAGGTCTCCGCGGCTCTGTGGCTCTTGGCCACAAGCCGCCTCAGCGCGCTCGCGGGGGTTTTCGGGGAGATCGCGGCGGCCTTCGAGGAGCCGGCGGTCTCCATCCAGGGCAGCGGGGCCGGAACCACCGACGGCGCGCTTGCCCTGGCGGCTACGGCAACAGGGCGCGCAGGCCTGGGGCAGGCCCGGGTGCAGGAGGCGGCGGCCTCGCCGTCATCCGTTCCCGGCAGACCGATAAGAGGCGACTCCCGCCGTCCGCCGGACCTCCAGGCCGCCATCGAGGAGGTCGCCCAGGCCTGTTGCGCAGGGTGCAGGCAACGGGCCGCCTGTTGGGGCGACCGTTCGGCGCACACCAGCCGCGGGTTCAGCTCCCTGCTCCGAAGGCTGCAGAGAGGAGCCGGGGCTTCCGGCGGCGTGGAGCCGCTGGCGTTCATCCCCTGGTGTCGCCGTTCGCAAGACGTCCTCGCGGTAGCAGCCGGAGCCCTCCAGACCCGTCTGGCCGCGCAATCCGTGACGGCCAGGACGGCTGAAGCCCGGCAATTGCTCGCGAGGCAGCTCAACGGGGTGGCGAGGATAACCGGGGACCTTGCGCAGCAGATGACGATCGGCGAGATCCCGTCAGGTCTTCTCCGCGCCCGGGAGGTCGAGGACGCCCTGCGGGAGGCGGGGCTCGCGTGCAAGCAGGCCCTGCTGACGCCCGCCCGCCGGGGCTTTGAGGTTCACGTTCAGTCCGAACCGTGCGGTGCCTCGTGGTGCGAGGAAAACGCGGCCCGCCTCGCCGGCGCCGTCCTTGGACGGCGGTTGACGCTCGCCGGGCGGCGGTGCGAGCTGCCCGGAGGCGGGTGTCACTTCATCCTGGCGACGGCGCCGCGGATGGGACTTGCCGTCGGAAAGGCCCGTCACGCAAGGACGAAAGAGGTGGTGTCCGGGGACAGCTACCTTCACCGGCCGATCGGGCCGGATCGCTACCTGCTGCTTCTCAGCGATGGCATGGGCAGCGGCGTTCAGGCCGCCCGGGAGAGCAGCACGGCGATCCGCCTCATTCAGGCGATGCTGGAAGCGGGGTTCCCGCTTGAGGCGACCATACAGGCGATAAACTCGATACTGGTCCTCCGTTCTCCTCAGGAGGTCTTCGCGACGGTCGACCTCGCACTGGTCGAGCTGGGCGACGGCTCCGTGGAGATGGCCAAGATCGGTGCCTGCCCCAGTTACCTGGTGCGCAACGGAGAGGTGGAGCTGCTGGCCGCAAAGGGCCTGCCGCTGGGCATCGTTGACGACATAGCGGTGACCCGGCTGCAAAGCCGCCTCCACCCCGGCGACTACCTGATCATGATCAGCGACGGGGTGTTCGGCGGCAAGGCGGGCGTGCCCCGCCGCGAGGACTGGGTCCGGCGCGCCTTGGCGGGCCACGAGGCGGCGGACCCCCAGCGCCTGGCGGAGGAACTGCTCGCCGAAGCGGTCGGAAGGCAGCCCGGGATAACCCTGGACGATGCCGCGGTCCTGGTGGCCAGGTTGCACAGGACGGCAGGCAGCGGGTAAGCTAGGCTCGGAACATAACGCCCTACCCCTGCTGGAGTGAGGCCATGCCTTCGCTGCCCTCCGTCGTCCGCCGCACCTGCCAGCGCTGGAGGTTGTTCCCGCGCGGGTCGCGGGTGCTGGCCGCGGTTTCCGGCGGGCCCGACTCCGTGGCGATGCTCCACGTGCTCAGCGAGCTGGGACCGTCCCTCGGGATCAACCTGGGCGTCGCCCACTTCAACCACTGCATCCGCGGCGGCGAGTCCGACGCCGACGCCGCGTTCGTGTCCTGCCTCGCAGGCCGGCTCGGTTTTCCCCTGCATGCGGGCGAAGGCGACGTCCCCGCAGCGGCCGGCTCTGAGGGCGTCTCCCTGGAGATGGCGGCAAGAGAGGCAAGGTACTCTTTTTTGCGGGAAACCGCGGCCGCCGGCGGGTACCGGCTGATCGCGGTCGGCCACACGATGGACGATCAGGCGGAGACGGTGCTTCTGGCAATGCTCAGGGGAGCGGGTCTCGACGGGCTCGGCGGCATGGAGCCGCTGGCCGGCGACGTCGCCAGGCCGCTGATCGAGGCCACCCGCGAGGAAGTCCTGGACTACCTGGACTCGCGCGGGCTTGAATACCGGACGGACCGGAGCAACCTTGACCTTCACTATACCCGAAACCGCATCCGGCACGTGCTTATTCCGCTGATCGAGCGGGAGTTTAACCCCGGGCTCAAGGCCGCGCTGGCACGTCAGGCCGAGCTGCTGAGGGCCGAGGGCCGCCTCCTTGAGGAGGCCACCGGCGAATTTCTCTCGGCCGCGGCCGTCCCGGCAGCCGGGGGCCTGCATATCCGCCTTGACAGGCTTGCGGACGCCGGTCCGGCCCTGCGGCGGCGGGCGGTGCGCGAGGCGGCCAGGATCGTCTCCGGTGAGGGGATCAGCCCGCTGGCTTTTGCCAACGTCGAGGACGTCCTGGGGCTGCTCTCCGCCAGGACAGGGGCATCGGTTGACCTTCCCGCGGGACTGGCCGCCAGGCTGGGCTATGGTTTCCTCGAGATAGTCCGTAGCCAGGATGAGGACCTGGCTGGCGCCCTCCCGGCAAGCGGGGAAAGCGCGGGTCTCGTCTTGCCCGTTCCGGGGACGGCGCGGTCCCCAGACGGACGGTGGAGCCTGAGCGCATCGCTGGTGGACGCCGACCGGTTGCCACCCGGCGGGCGCAAGTGGCTTGTCGAGCCGGCCCAAGGGGGTTTTTCCTTTTGCGCGGTTCTGGACGCAGGCCGGTTGTGCCAGCCGCTTGTGGCGCGTCCGCGGCGGCGCGGGGACCGGTTCTGGCCGCACGGGGCCCCGGGCGAGCGCAAGCTCCAGGATTTCCTGACCGACGCCCGGGTGCCGAAGGCCCAGCGCGACCTCCTGCCGTTGCTTGAGGACGGTGCCGGAAGGCTGGCGGCCGTGTTGCCGCTGCGCGTGGCCGAGTGGGCCAAAGTGAGCGACCAGACGAGGCAGGTGCTGGTCATCGAGGGACAAATCGCCCGAGTCCCATTTCTGGCGCGTTACCAGGGTTCGTGCTAAGATTGTATGGTTGTCTAAACGGGCGTTGGTCCTATCAGTCCAGCATTTCCCCAAGGAGGTCGCATGTTGAGGCGCAACCTACGCAGCCTGCTCTTCTTTGCGATGCTCTTTCTGCTGATGATCACCCTCGCGCAGCTTATCACCTCACATCAGGAAGCGGCGCAGGAGATCGACTTTAGCACGTTCATAGCCCGGGTCGAGGCTGGCGAGGTCGAGCGCGTCAAGGTAGTCGAGCAAAACGTCGAGGGCACGTTCAAAGACGGCACGCAGTTCAAGACGGTGATCCCCGCCGCGGATCCCTCGATTTTCGCGACGCTCCGGGACAAGGGAGTGCTTATGGAGGTTGCGCTCCCCCCGACCGCTCCTTTCTGGACGAGCCTCCTGATGACGTGGCTCCCGGTCCTGGTGGTCGTTGGAGCGCTGTTTTTCTTCATGCAGCAGAGCCAGGGCGGGGGAAGCAGGGTGCTGCAGTTTGGCCGCAGCCGCGCCAGGCTGAGCACCGACACCAAGCGGCGGATCACGTTTGCCGACGTTGCGGGAATTGACGAGGTTAAGGAGGAGCTCGCCGAGGTCGTCGATTTCCTGAAAAACTCGCGGCGCTACGTCGAGATAGGCGCCCGCATCCCCAAGGGCGTGCTGCTGATGGGCTCCCCGGGTACGGGCAAGACGTGGGTCGCCCGGGCGGTGGCCGGCGAGGCGGGAGTCCCGTTTTACACCATCAGCGGGTCGGACTTCGTCGAGATGTTCGTCGGGGTCGGCGCATCGCGGGTCCGCGACCTTTTCGACCAGGCCAAGAAAAACGCTCCGTGTATTGTTTTCATCGATGAAATAGATGCCGTGGGCCGCCAGCGCGGCGCAGGCTATGGTGGCGGGCACGACGAGCGCGAGCAGACCCTCAACCAGTTGCTCGTGGAGATGGACGGCTTCGGGCCCAACGAGGGCGTCATCGTCATGGCGGCCACCAACAGGCCCGACGTCCTCGACCCGGCGCTCCTCAGGCCCGGGCGGTTTGACCGTCAGATCGTGATAGACAAGCCCGACCTCAAGGGGCGGCTTGCCGTTCTCCAGGTGCACATCAAGGGCAAGCCGCTTGAGGACCAGGCCGATCTTGAGGTGATAGCGAGGCGGACCCCTGGATTCACACCCGCCGACCTGGAGAATGTCGTTAACGAAGGTGCCCTGCTGGCGGCCAGAGGCAGGCGCAAGAAGGTTGCTCTGGGCGACCTGGAGGAGGCCATCGACAGGGTCATCGCCGGGCCGGAACGCAAGAGCAAGCTGATCAATGACCAGGAAAAGCGGACCGTGGCGGTTCACGAGGCCGCGCACGCTCTGGTCGCGCGCCTCCTGCCCAACGCGGACCCGGTGCACAAGGTGTCGATCATCCCCCGCGGCCGGGCCCTGGGATATACGCTGCAGTTGCCTCTTGAGGATCGCTACCTCGTTACCCGCGAGGAGCTACTCGAAACCGTCGTCGTCACGCTGGCCGGACGCGCCGCGGAGGAACTGGTCCTCAACGAAATCAGCACCGGCGCCCACGACGACCTGGACAAGGCCACCAAGCTTGTCCGCAAGATGGTAACCGAGTTCGGGATGTCCGACCTTGGGCCGTTGACCTTTGGCAGCCCGATGGACTCGCCGTTTCTTGGCAGGGACCTGGCCAGGGATCGCAACTACTCCGAGGAAGTCGGGGCGGCCATCGACCGGGAGATACGAGCCATCGTCGATAGGGCCTACCGGCGCTCCAAGCAGATCCTCAGCGATAACCGGCCCGCCCTGAACCGCCTGGCCGATGCCCTGCTTAGCCGTGAGACCCTGGAAGGCGATGAGCTTGAGGCGGTACTTGACGAGCTCGCGGCAGGAAAGGCTGTCTGACCGGCTCTCCTTCGGGCTGCGCCGCTGCCGCATTCTCCTCAGGCTTGGCTTCATCCGTCTTTTCTGGCCACGGCCGATGCCGCCGGCCGTCCGCGAAGTATACGTGCGCCTCCTGGAAGGATCGGGCGGCGATGCCTACCTCGTAGGCGGTCCGGTGCGGGATCTGCTTATCGGACGGCGGGTACACGACTGGGATCTGGCCACACCGGCCCCGCCCGGCCGCGTCAAGCAGCTTTTCCCAAGGACGATCGACACCGGGCTGGCGCATGGGACTGTCACGGCAGTCCACCTCGGCCGGCGCGTCGAGATCACTTCGTTTCGCACCGAGGGGCCGTATTTCGACGGCAGGCGCCCGAGCAGCGTCAGCTTCGGGGCTACGCTCGAGCAAGACCTTGCCCGCAGGGATTTCACGATTAACGCGATGGCGATCGGGCCGGCGGGACGTCGCGGTGCGGGGCCCTTTCTGAAGGACCCCTGGAACGGGGTCGCGGACCTCGCCCGGCGCACGGTCCGGGCGGTCGGCGACCCTCGGGAACGGTTTGCCGAGGACCGTCTGAGGGTCTTGCGGGCGTTCCGGATAGCCGCCGAGCTTGCGTTCGAGCTGGACCCCGCCACCGAGTCGGCGGCGGCGGACTGCGCGTCGTCCCTCGGGGGCGTGGCGGCGGAGCGGATCCGCGACGAGATGGTCCGGGTCCTTGTCTCCCCCCGGGCCGGCTGGGGGCTCGAAAAACTGCGCCGGGCCGGGATCGTGGACGTCATCCTGCCGGAGCTGGCCGCGGGATACGGTTTCGAGCAAAACGAGTACCACCCCTACGACGTCTGGTATCATTCGGTGCTGGCCTGCGCCAACGTCGAACCGCAGCTTCACCTTCGCCTTGCGGCGTTGCTTCACGACGTGGGCAAGCCGGTGACGCTTTCGGTGGACGAGGAAGGACGCCGGCATTTCTACGGTCATGAGAACACCGGCGCGGAGCTCGCGGCGGCGATTCTGAAGAGGCTGCGCTTTTCCAACGAGCTCACCGGCCGTGTCGTGCATCTGGTCCGGAGGCATATGGATCTGCACGATCTGCCGCCCGAGGCGGGCGACGCAGCCGTTCGCCGGATGGCCGCACGGGTGGGGCGCGAGAACATCGGCGACCTGCTAAGGTTGAGAAAGGCTGACCGTTTGGCCTCCGGCAAGAGCGGCCCGGTTTCCGCGGGGACGCTGGACGTCCTGTCCAGGCTAAAGGCTCTGGACCGGGCCGACGCGGCCCTCAAGGTGACGGACCTCAAGATCGACGGCCACCGCGTCATGGAGGTCACCGGATGCCCTCCCGGAGTTGAGATCGGGCGCATCCTGGACTCGCTGCTGGAGGAGGTCCTGGAGGACCCCGCCCTCAACAACCCGCGCGACCTCGAGGCTCTGGCCCGCCGGCTGGCCGGCAGGGACGGCCGGCAGGACGGCAGGGACGGAGCGGGTTAAGGCCGAAGCCGAGCCTATGGAGGTGCGTCTATGAGCAGTGTTCAATCCCGTCATTCCAAAGTGGATCTGAAACCCGGTACCCTCTTGTCTCCGGTCCCGGCGGTGCTGGTCAGCTGCAAGTCGCAGGGACGGCGGCCGAACATAATCTCGCTTGCCTGGGTGGGCACGGTCTGTTCGGAGCCCCCGGTCATCGCGATCGGGGTGCGGCCCACCCGCTACTCCCACGAGCTGATCCTCAAATCGGGGGAGTTCGTGGTTAACCTCCCGTCCTGCGACCAAGTGGAGGTAATCGACTTTTGCGGGTCAAGGTCAGGGAGAAACGTCGACAAGTTTGCGGAGATGGGCCTTGAAGCGCTTCCGGGGTCGGCGGTCGGCGCGCCGCTGATAGCGTCATGCCCCGTCAACCTGGAGTGCAAGGTGGTAAACCGTGTTGCGCTCGGCTCGCACGATGTCTTTTTCGGCGAGGTCGTGGCCGCCCACGCCGACCCGGGCGTGCTTACGTCGGCCGGCACGGTCGATCCGGCCAAGGCCAGGCTCGTAGCGTACGCTTCCGCCGCCTACTGGTCGCTGGCCGCCCCGGTCGAGCGGCGATCCTAGGCGGGCGGACGCGCCCGGCGCGACAGAGATGGATGACCAAGCGCTTCTGGCCCTGGATGGGAGGAGCCTGACGATCGAGGACGTGGCGGACGTCTCTCGCGGCAGGCGGCGCGTCGCCGTTTCGGCGGCCGCCGTGGAGGCCATGGCCTGCTCGCGGCGGGCCGTGGAGGATGCGCTGGCAAAGCACAGACCTGTCTACGGCATCAACACCGGGTTCGGCCGGCTGAGCGAGGTGGCCATACCCCCCGATCAGCTACGGCAACTCCAGCGAAATCTGATCCTCAGCCACGCCGCGGGCGTCGGGCCGGACCTCGACGAAGACCAGGTGCGTGCCGCAATGCTCCTGCGCGCCAACGCACTTGCCCTCGGCAGGTCGGGCGTGCGCCCCTGCCTTGTGGACGCTCTCTGCCGGCTGCTTTGCCAGGACGTGGTTCCGGTGGTGCCTTCCCAGGGGTCGCTCGGGGCCAGCGGGGATCTGGCCCCGCTGGCGCACATCGCTCTGGTTCTGCTCGGACGCGGCGAGGCGCGGTTTCAAGGTGAGCGTCTGGCAGGCGGGGAAGCCCTGCGCCGGGCCGGCATGGAGCCCCTTTCGCTGGAGGCCAAAGAAGGCCTCGCCCTCATCAACGGGACACAGGTGATGACCGGTATCGGCTGCCTTGCGCTTTTCGACGGGCGGACCGTGGCCTCCGCGGGTGACGTGGCCGCGGCCATGACCTTGGAGGCGCTGGGCGGCCTGACGGCGGCGTTTGACCCCCGCCTGCAGGAGGCCAGGGGCTACCCCGGGCAGATAAAGACCGCCGAAAGAGTCCTCCGCCTGCTGGACGGGAGCCGGCTCGTCGACCGGTTCTCGCCCGGTCACGTCCAGGACGCCTACAGCCTGCGCTGCGTGCCGCAGGTACACGGCGCCGTCCGCGACGCCCTGGAGTACGGGCGAGCTGTGCTCGAGCGGGAAATCAACTCCGCAACCGACAATCCCCTGGTGTTCGCGGGTGGAGAATCCGGAGAGCGGGCCGGCGAGGACTACGCGGTCGTCTCCGGCGGCAACTTCCACGGTCAGCCTATATCCATGGCCCTTGACTACCTGGCGATCGCAGTCTCGGCCCTGGCCAACATCTCTGAGCGGCGCATCGAGCGGCTGGTGAACCCCGACCTTTCGGGCCTGCCGGCTTTCCTCACGCCGATGGGCGGGATCCAGTCAGGGTTCATGCTTGCCCAGTATACCGCGGCCGCCCTGGCGTCGGAAAACAAGGTCCTCGCCTCGCCCGCCAGCGTCGACTCGATCCCCAGCTCGGCGAACCAGGAAGACCACGTCAGCATGGGGGCGATCGCGGCCCGCAAGTTCGCGCAGGTAGTCGGCAACACGCGGATGGTCGTGGCGATAGAGCTGCTCGCGGCAGCCCAGGCCCTGGACCTCCGCGCGGACCAGGAAGGCCTGGCATCGCCGCTCCCCAGCATGGGCAGGGGAACCTCGCGGGCCTACGAGCTGATCCGTGACGCGATCCCAAGGTTGAAAGGAGACCGGGAACTGGCGCCGGATATCGTGGCGGTGTCCGGCATGGTGAGCTCCGGCGCCGTGTGCGCCGCGGTCTGACCTGCGGCATGGCGGACCCGCACTGAGGAATATACCAGCGAGGGGGGATGGCTGTGCGCCAGGTGCGCGCTCCACGCGGGACCGAGCTCAGCTGCAAGGGATGGCCACAGGAGGCCGCCCTGCGGATGCTGATGAATAACCTCGATCCCGACGTGGCGGAGAAACCCGATGAGTTGATAATCTACGGCGGGAGCGGCAAGGCTGCCCGGAACTGGGCGGCCTATGAGGCCATAGTGACGGCCTTACGCCGCCTGGAGGGTGACGAGACCCTCCTCATCCAGTCCGGCAAGCCGGTCGGGGTCTTAAGGACCAACCCGTGGTCCCCGCGGGTCCTGATCGCCAACTCGCTGCTGGTCCCGGCGTGGGCCACGTGGGAGGAGTTCTGGCGGCTGGAGAGCATGGGACTGACGATGTTCGGCCAGATGACTGCCGGCAGCTGGATTTACATCGGCACCCAGGGCATCATCCAGGGAACGTACGAGACCTTCGCGGAGCTCGCCCGCCGGCACTTCGGGGGCTCCCTGGCGGGCAGGCTGGTGCTCAGCGCGGGGCTCGGCGGCATGGGAGGCGCCCAGCCGCTGGCCGTAACGATGAACGGCGGAGTGGCCCTGGTCGTGGAGGTCGACGAGGCCCGTATCAAGCGCCGGATGGCGCAGGGTTTCTGCGATCGGAGCACCTCAGACCTCGACGAGGCCTTGGGTCTGGTCGAGGACGCGCGCCGCAGCGGCCGGCCCCTGTCGGTCGCCTTGCTGGGCAACGCCGCCGAAACGCACGCCCAGATCGCCCTCCGTGGGGTCACGGTTGATGTGGTCACGGACCAGACGTCAGCGCACGACCCGCTCAACGGCTACGTTCCCGCCGGGATGACGCCCGCCGAGTCGGACGGGCTCAGACGCCGAGGCCCTGAGGAATACGTCAGGCGGTCGTACGAAAGCATGGCGTTTCAGGTGCGCTCGATGCTTGAACTGAGGGACCGGGGCGCGGTTGTCTTTGACTACGGCAACAACCTCCGCGAGGGCGCGCGCAAGGGGGGCCTGGAGGAGGCCTTCTCGTACCCGGGATTCGTTCCGGCCTACATCAGACCGCTCTTTTGTGAGGGCAAGGGCCCGTTCCGGTGGGCCGCCCTTTCCGGCGACCCGGAGGACATCTACCGGACGGACGAGGCGCTGGTTCGCGAGTTCCCGGACAACGACGCCCTCATCCGCTGGATCAGGCTGGCCAGGGCCAGGGTTCCGTTTCAGGGCCTCCCGGCGAGGATCTGCTGGCTCGGGTACGGCGAGAGGGCACGGGCCGGGCTGGTTTTCAACGAGATGGTCCGCCGTGGCGAGCTGCGCGCTCCGGTGGTAATCGGCCGGGACCACCTGGACAGCGGTTCGGTCGCCTCTCCGAACAGAGAAACGGAAGGGATGCTCGACGGCAGCGACGCCATCGCCGACTGGCCCGTACTCAATGCTCTGGTCAACGTATCGTCCGGCGCCACCTGGGTCTCGGTGCACCACGGTGGCGGAGTTGGCATCGGGTTCTCCATCCACGCCGGAATGGTCGTCGTTGCGGACGGGACCCCCGAGGCCGCCGCCAAACTCGATCGGGTGCTGACCAACGATCCCGCGACAGGTGTGCTGCGGCACGCTGACGCGGGCTATGAGGCGGCCCGGGACTGCGCGCGACGCAGCGGCCTGAAGGTACCCATGGCGCAGTAGCCTCCTACCCCCCGGACTGGGGGAAGAGGGAATGTACTTTCTGAACCTGAGGCCCTACAGGGGCCTATTGGTGCTTGTGTTGGTCCTGGGGCTGGCTTTCTCGGCCGGGGCCGTCGAGGTCAGCGTCACGGCGGTTGCCGCGGCGGTGCCCTTCCTTCAGGGCCGGTGGGGCGACGGCCCAGGGGAGTTCGGGCTGGGAACGGATGGGCTGGGACGGCCCAGCGGACCGGGCTGCGTCGCCGTGGACAGCCGCGGACGCTTGTATATCGCGGATACCCACAACGGCAGGGTCGTCAGATACGACCGCAGCGGCCGCCTCGACTCGGCGTGGAACTCGTCCTGGGAAGCCGGCCTCGAAGAACGGCTGAGACCTGTCGACATCGCCGTGGACGGCGGGGGCCGGTTGTTCGTCGCCCTGTCCGAGGGAACCACCGTCCTCAGTCTTGACGCGCGGGGCCTCTTGTCGGGCCGGCACGAGACCGCGCCCCCGGCGCAGGACGGGTTTCGCTGGACGCTCGACTGCATCTGGCCCGATCCGAAGGCGGGGTTCCGGGCCATGGTGACCGGACAGGCCGCCGGCTCGCGCACGTCCAGGATTGTGCGGTTTGACGCCGGCGGGCGGATGGTCGCCGCCGACGCCTGCTGGGACATCGCAGCAGGTGAAGGGTCCTCGAGCCCCGGCGCCGCCGGCGTGTTGCCGGAGGGCTTCTGCGTGGGGTCGCGGAGCGAGATCTACGTAACGTTCCGCGCCGGGCCCTTCGGAGTCCGGGTCGAACGGCTTGGACGGGGGGGTACGCCGCTGTGGAGCAATCTGGTCGCCGGAGAGAGAATCATCAAGGCGTCGGCGCTGGTCGGCGGTGACTCCAAGGGGGCATACCTGGCAGTGGACTACGGGGAGACGGCGCAGGTCGTCTTCGTCGCCCGGCAAGGCGAAGCTCTGGTCCTGGCGGAGATCGCCCCCTTTCGGCCGCCGGCCGGTCTCTCCGCCGGCGCCGCGCCGTACTGCGCCATGCCGGGCCGTCTGGCATCCGGAGGGCAGCTCTACGTGATATCGGGCTCAAGCGAGGCGTTCTCTGTCGATCGCCTCACCGTACGCAGGGTCCCCCGGCTGCCCTGGCTTGGGCGGCGGCCGGCATTGGAGGTGGTCCCGTGCAGGTAGTCGAGTGTGTTCCCAACTTCAGCGAGGGCCGGAGGGGCTGGGTGGTCGACAGGCTGGCGGAGACGGCGGCGGCCGTCGAGGACGTGACGGTGCTGGACGTTCAGACTGACCCTGACCACAACCGCTGCGTGCTGACTTTCGTCGGTCCCCCGCGGGCGGTCGCCGGGGCCGCCCTCGCCTGTGCCGGGGTGGCTGCGTCGCTTATCGACATGCAGGTCCACCGGGGGTCACATCCGAGGATCGGCGCGACCGACGTCGTTCCCTTTGTGCCCGTGAGCGGGACAAGCCTGGACGAGTGCGCCGGTCTTGCCCGGGAGCTGGGGCGCGAAATCGCGGCCAGGCTCGGGATCCCGGTCTACCTGTACGGCGCCGCGGCGTCCCGCCCGGAGCGGGTTTCCCTTCCAGACATCCGCAAGGGGCAGTACGAGGGGCTCAAGGACCTCATCTCCCAGCCGGAGTGGACGCCGGATTTCGGGCCCCCGCGGCTTCACCCGACGGCCGGAGCCACGGCGGTCGGAGCGCGGCCCCCGATGGTCGCCTTCAACATCTACCTTCAAGGTGCTGACCTGCGGCTTGCGCGGTCTATAGCCCGGAGGGTGCGGGAGAGGGGCGGGCTCTTGCCACGGGTCCAGGCTATCGGCCTTGAGGTCGAAGGCGGTGAGACGCAGGTATCCATGAACCTGCTGGACACGGCGACGACCTCGATCTGGAAGGCGTTCTCCACGGTCAAGGCCATGGCCGAGGAGGCCGGGGCCGTCGTGGTGCGAAGCGAGGTGGTGGGCCTGTTGACCGCCGGCGCGGTGACGGGCTCCCTGGCGGAGGTCCTGACCTGCCCGGCCCTCGCGCCTGAACAGCTCCTCGAAGCGAGACTGATCGACCTGGCCGCGGGGGCCCCCCGGTGAGCCCGTCGCGGGAAGGCCCGGAGGCCGCGGCGGTCCCCGGCACGGGGAGGATTCCCTGCGACCTGGTTATCCGCAACGCGTCCAGCCTCTGCCTGGTCCCCCCCGGGAAGCAGGCAGCCGCTGGCGTCCCCGACCTGGGGGTCATCAGCCGCGGCGCGCTCGCGGCACGCCGCGGGCAGGTCGTCTGGGCGGGCCCGGACAGCGAGGCGTCCGCGGTACTCGTCCCCGAGGCGGGATGCGAATCGATCGATGCATCGGGCTGCACCGTCACCCCCGGCCTGATCGACGCGCACGCTCACCTGCCCTTTCACGGCTCGCGGGCCGGCGAGTTCTCACTCCGGCTGAAAGGCGTCTCGTATCTTGAGATCCTGAAGGCCGGCGGGGGGATCATGAGCACGGTCCGGGCCACGAGCCAGGCCTCGGACGAGGTCCTGCTTGAAGGTGGGCTCAGCACCCTCGACCGGATGCTGCGGTCGGGCGTCACTACTGTCGAAACCAAGTCCGGATACGGGTTGAGCGCGGACGGTGAGCTCCGGCTCCTGCGGCTGATGCGGAAGATGGGCGAGGTAAGCCCCGTCGAGACGGTTTCCACCTTCCTGGGCGCTCACGCCGTCCCGCCGGAGTACAAAGGGAAGCCGGAGCTATATGTAGAAGTGGTACTGGAAGAAATGCTCCCGGCTGTAAAACAACTTGGACTAGCCGAATTTTGCGACATTTTTTGTGAGCCCGGGGTTTTCGACATCGATCAGTCAAGGCAGGTCCTCATGAGAGCGAAGGAACTCGGGCTCGCGGCAAAGATCCACGCCGACGAGATGTCGTGGAGCGGGGGAGCGGAGCTCGCCGCGGAGGTCGGTGCGGTTTCGGCGGACCACCTTCTGTTCGCGAGCGAGCGGGGCCTCAGGGCGATGGGCGAGGCCGGGACGACGGCGGTCTTGCTTCCTGTTACCGTCCTTTCTCTGCTCGGCGACGCCGTCGACGTCCGGCATTGCCGGGATCAGGCCCGGCTGGTCAGGCAAGCGGGCGTCAAGGTTGCGGTTGGCACAGACTACAATCCGGGAACGGCACCGTCATCGTCGGTGCAACTTGCGATGAGCCTGGCGTGCAGGATTTTCGGGCTGTCGGTCGAGGAGGCCCTTGCCGCGGCGACGCACGGGGCCGCGTGCGCGTTGGGCCGCGGGGACCGGTTGGGCTCGCTGCTGCCAGGGTATCAGGCCGACGCGGCTGGCTTCGAGGCGACCGGATACGAGGATATCCCGTATCGCCTGGACGGGGTCCAGGTGCGTTTCGTCGTCAAGCGGGGCAAGGTCGTCTTCCGCTCGCGGTAAGGCGGCCGGTTGGCCGGGAGGGCTGGTGAGAGCGATGGACGAGCGGGACAAGCGGACCCGCGGCGAAAAGCTGCCGGAATCCGGTCAGGACGACTGGGTAGATGAAGCAGAAGAGCGTGAAGAGCGTGACGACGAGTGGGTCGAGGATGCCGGTGCGCCGGCCGGCGGGGCCAGGACCGGATGGGAAGAGGAAAACGCCCGGCCCGCAGCATCTCAGTCCCAACCGAAAGGGATCCAGGCCTATTACTCCTGGATCGCAGGCCTGATCGGCCTGATTATTGGTCTGCTGTCGTTCAGAGCTTGCCGCTGAGGCGCCATTTCAACGGCCGCAATCTTTGAAGCTGGAGGGGACAAGGGATTGAAGAGCGATATTGAGATTGCCCAAGAGGCGAAAATGCTCCCTATCATGGAGATCGCCGAGCGCATGGGACTCAAGGAAGACGAGGTCGAGCTTTTTGGCAGGTACAAGGCCAAGATCAACCTAAGCGTCTTGGAGCGCCTGCGCGAAAGGCCAAACGCCAAGTACATCGACGTGACCGCCATTACCCCGACTCCGCTGGGCGAGGGCAAGACGGTCACGACGATCGGCCTTGGACTGGCCCTTAACCGGATAGGGAAGAAGGCCGTCAACTGCATCCGCCAGCCATCGCTGGGGCCTGTTTTCGGGATCAAGGGAGGGGCCGCCGGAGGGGGCTACTCACAGGTCGTCCCGATGGAGGAGTTCAACCTCCACCTGACCGGGGACACGCATGCCGTGGCTTTGGCCCACAACTTGCTCGCCGCATTTGTGGACAACCACATCCTTCATGGAAACCAGCTTGGAATCGACCCCCATTCTGTCACCTGGCCGCGCGTCGTTGACGTCAGCGACCGGGCGCTCCGCCAGATAGTCATCGGCCTTGGCGGAAAGGCCAACGGCTTCCCGCGCGAAGCCGGTTTCGACATTGCGGTGGCCTCGGAGGTAATGGCGATCCTTGCCCTGACCACCAGCCTGAAAGACCTGCGGGAGCGCCTCGGCCGGATAGTGGTCGCCTACACGGGTGACGGCAAACCGGTGACCTCTGAGGATCTGAAGTGCGCGGGCGCGATGGCCGTCCTTCTGAAGGAGGCGATCAAGCCCAACCTTCTGCAGACTCTGGAGCACACGCCCTGCTTCGTCCACGCGGGCCCCTTCGCCAACATCGCTCACGGCAACAGCTCGGTCCTCGCCGACAGGATAGCCTGCAAGCTGGGCGACTACGTGGTCACGGAGAGCGGCTTCGGGGCCGACATCGGGGCCGAGAAGATGATCAACATCAAGTGCCGGGTGAGCGGCCTGAACGTCGACGCTGCGGTGATCGTGGCCACCATTCGAGCGCTCAAGATGCACGGCGGCGCCTTCAGGGTCGTCCCGGGCAGGGCTCTCCCGAAGGCCGTCTCCGAGCGCAACGACGACGCATTGATTGAGGGCTGCCAGAACCTGGTGAAGCACATCGAGAACATACGGTTGCACAATATCCCGGTGGTTGTCGCCGTCAATCGCTTCGACACCGACCAGGATGAGGAAATTGAGATCGTGCGGCAACAGGCCGTCGCGGCCGGAGCGGAGGACGCGGTGGAAAGCAACGTCTGGGCCAAGGGGGGTGCGGGCGGCGAGGCGCTCGCCCGGGCCGTCGTCAAGGCGGCGGAAAAGCCCAGCGAGATGAGATTCCTCTACAATCTCGAGATGTCGATCAAGGACAAGATCGAGACCATTGCCACCAAGGTCTACGGCGCGGACGGTGTGGACTACGAGCCCCTCGCGGAGCGGCGCATCCGCCTGTACACCAAGGTCGGCTTCGACAAGCTGCCCATCTGCATGGCCAAGACGCACCTTTCGCTGTCCCACGACCCGAAGGTCAAGGGAAGGCCGCGCGGATACCGGATACCGGTCCGGGACGTCAGGGCCTCGCTCGGTGCCGGCTTCCTGTACCCGCTGCTCGGCACGATGAGCACGATGCCGGGCCTTCCCTCTGTTCCCGCCGGCACGAAAATCGACCTTGACGAGGACGGCAAGATAGTCGGGCTGTTCTAGTCCACCCAGGCGACTGCGAGCGGCGGGGGAGGGCTGCGGCCCTCCCCCGGACCGCCAGGGGCCTGAGCCCCGCCAACAGGGCCTGGGCCCCGCGGTTGACACTATTTCTGCGGGAGACGTAGAATTAGCTGGACTTGGGGGCCTAGGGCGCCCGAGCGCAGACCGGAGAGAGGTGCTCCATTGGCCCTGCCAGAGGGAACCAGGGCGCTTACCCAAAGGGTCCTGGAGTTGAAACGCAAGAACCGCGCAATCATCCTTGCGCATCTCTACCAGCGTCCGGAGATCCAGGACGTGGGCGACTTCGTTGGGGATTCGCTCGGGCTGAGCCAGCAGGCGGCGACAGCCCAGGCGGACGTGATCGTTTTCTGCGGAGTTCACTTCATGGCCGAGAGCGCGAAGATACTCAGCCCCGAGAAGGTTGTCGTGCTGCCTGAACCCAACGCCGGGTGCCCGATGGCCGACATGATCACCGCCGAGGACCTGAGAGCCAAGAAACGCGAGCTGCCGGGGGTTCCGGTCGTCTGCTACGTCAATTCATCCGCGGCCGTCAAGGCGGAGAGCGATATCTGCTGCACCTCGCGCAACGCCGTGCAGATCGTCGAATCCGTGCCCGGGGACGCAATCATCTTCGTGCCCGACCGCAACCTCGGTGACTACGCCGGCCGCAGCACCAACAAGAGGGTCATAGCATGGGACGGGTTCTGCGCGACCCACGACAGGATTACCGCCCGAGACGTCGTGCGGGCCAAGAAGGCTCATCCCGGGGCGGTCGTGATGGTCCACCCCGAGTGCCGGCCGGAGGTCATCGACCTGGCGGATGAGGTCCTCTCGACCTCCGGGATGCTCGATCTGGCGAGGAGCTCTGCCGCGACCGAGTTCATCGTGGGCACCGAGCGGGGGATTCTGTACCAGCTGTCCAGGCAGAACCCCGGTAAACGGTTCTTCCTTCCCAGCGAAGGCAAGCAGTACTGCGCAAACATGAAGAAGATAACTCTGAAGAAAGTGGCGTGGGCCCTCGAGCGTCTGGAGCCCCGCGTGACGGTGCCTGAGGAAATCCGCGCACGCGCCGAGCAGGCCCTTCAAAGAATGCTTGACGTGTCCCGGCCGCCGTCGGCGCGGGAATAGCCGGCCCCGGGATCGCCAGTTGTAGGCAGACCATGGGCACAAATGGTAGGAAAGACGAAGGCGGCACGGCGCCCCCCGAGGAGACCGCCGCCGACTTCGTCATCGTTGGGAGTGGCATCGCCGGCCTGTACTGCGCCCTTGCGCTGGCCGCGGCCGGGGCTGACGTAGTCGTTGTAACCAAGAGCCGCCTCACCCAGGGAAACACCCGGTTCGCGCAAGGTGGAATCGCCGCTGCGTTTGACGAGCAGGACTCCCCGGAGCTGCACTTCCAGGACACCATCCAGGCCGGAGCGGGCCTCTGCGCGGCTCCCGCCGTCAGGGTGATGGTCGAGCAGGGACCAGGTTTCGTCCGCGACCTGATCGCTCTGGGGGCACACTTTGACCGCGAAAACGGTGAAATAGCCCTTGCCAGGGAAGGGGCCCACACCCAGCACAGGGTACTGCACGCCCGGGGCGACGCGACCGGCGAGGAGATCGAGCGGGCCCTGAGCCGCAGGGCCAGCGGCATACCGGTCAGGGTGGACGAGAACACCTTTGCCCTTGAGCTTGCGCTTGATGCCACGGGTCGGTGCACGGGGCTGCTGGCAGTGGCAGCGGACGGGTCGCCGCGCAGGTACCGCGCGCGGGCCACCGTCCTGGCGACGGGGGGGCTCGGCCAGATCTTCGCCAGCACGACCAACGCCGAAGTCGTCACCGGCGACGGCATGGCCATGGCCATGCGGGCCGGGGCGCACATCATGGACATGGAGTTCGTCCAGTTTCACCCGACGGCGCTGGCGGTCGAGGCCAATCCGAGGTTCCTGATCTCCGAGGCGGTCCGCGGCGAGGGCGCCGTGCTGCTCAACGAGGCCGGGGAGAGGTTCATGACGCGGGTCCACCCGATGGCCGACCTGGCACCGAGGGACGTCGTCGCCCGGGCGATTGCGCGGGAGTGCGACAGGCTCGGCGCCCAGCACGTCTGGCTCGACGCCCGCCGGCTCGAGGGCGGCGTTTCGGCCCGCGAACGCTTCCCCACGATCTACTCCCGCTGTATCGAACACGGCATAGACATGGAGCGCGACCTGGTCCCGGTGGCCCCGGTGGCGCATTACTGTATGGGGGGCGTCAGGACTGATACCTGGGGCCGGACCACTGTGCCCGGTCTCCTGGCCTGCGGCGAGACCGCCTGTGCCGGCGTGCACGGCGCGAACCGCCTGGCCAGCAACTCCCTTCTCGAGTCGCTGGTCTTCGCGGGCAGGGCAGCCGAGGCCGCGCTGCCGTACGACGGCGGCGGATGGAAAACCGGTCTGCTGGAGCCGGAAGGAGCGTGGTCGGCTGTCGGGGATATGCCCGGCTGCCTGGGAAGCTTCCGGGGAACCGCGGTGCCCGGGGCCCCGGGGGGCGGGGCACCGTCCGCCGGTTGCGGCTGGCCCGAAGCGCTCAACCGGGTCAGGCGCATCATGTGGCGCGACTTCGGGATAGTACGGCGGGGCCCGGCGATGTCGCAGGCGCTCCAAGAGCTCAACGGCATAGGCAGGGGTCTGTGCGACGCCGCGCCGGATTGCCGGGACGGGCGCGAGGTGCCGGGTCCAGGCTGGGCCGAAACCGCGAACGTCTTTTCGGTCGCGTTTCTGGTGGCAATGTCCGCTTGGCAGCGCACAGAAAGCCGGGGCGGCCACTACCGCGAGGACTACCCGGACCCCTTGCCGGAGTGGCGCAAGCACACGCTCCTCCGCCTCGACGGGCGGACCGTCGTGCACGCCTACGCGCCGCTCGAAAACGTGGAGGTATAGACTATGACGGGATCATCCGTTGGGCAGCGGTTCGGGCCGCCCCGCCCGTCGAGCTTCGCCGTTCTGCCCGTGGTGCGGGCCGCCCTGGCGGAGGACCTCGGGCCGGGCGACGTCACATCGGAAGCCGTGGTGCCGGCCGGCGCCACCGCCGAGGGGTGCTTCCTGGCCAAGGCCGCCGGGATCGCGTGCGGCCTCTGGGTCTGCGGGCTTGTCTTCGCGGAGGTCAGCCCGGCGATCCGATTCGCGCCTGTGGCCGGCGAGGGCTCGAGGGTTTCTCCGGGTCAGGAGGTCGCTCGCGTTAGCGGGCCCGCCAGGGCCGTTCTGAGCGCCGAGAGGGTAGCGCTCAACTTCCTTCAAAGGCTGTCCGGCATAGCGACCATGGCTGCGGAGGCCACGGCTGCCGTCGCGGGCACCAGAGCCCGGATCCTTGACACCCGCAAGACGACGCCGGGCCTGCGCGCGCTTGAGAAATACGCGGTGCGGGCCGGCGGAGCCGGGAACCACCGCTCCGGACTGTTTGACATGGTGCTCATCAAGGATAACCACATCCGGCTCGCCGGGGGCATCGCGGCCGCGGTCGGAGCCGGCCGCCGCAGCACCAGCCCGATGATCAAGATCGAGGTCGAGTGTGCCGACCTGGACGAGGTCAGGGAAGCGCTCGAAGCCGGGGCGGACGTGATCATGCTGGACAACATGGACGTGGAAACCATGACCCGGGCGGTCCAGACGGTTGGCGGCCGGGCTCTCGTCGAGGCATCCGGAGGGGTAACGATCGCGAATCTCCCCCAGGTGGCCGGAACCGGGGTGGACTTCATCTCCATGGGGGCTTTGACCCATTCGTACCGCGCACTGGACATAAGCCTCGAGCTCGAGCTCTCCAAGGAGACCGGCCCGGAAAGTGCCTGACCGGCGGGGACGGGTCGGCCGGGAGATCGGGGCCCTCCTGGGAGATGGATGGAACGGGCTGGGACGACAGGTCGTCCCTCTCCGCGAAACCACCTCGACGAACGACGCCGCCAGGGCTCTTGCCCGGGACGGCGCCCCCCACGGGACCCTTGTGGTCGCCGATTCGCAGACCTCCGGTCGAGGACGGCTGGGCAGGAGGTGGTTCTCGCCGGGTGGACAGGGGCTGTGGTGTACCGTCATCCTGCGGCCCGACCTTCCCCTGCGGAGCCTGGGCGCGCTGCCGCTGGCCGCCTCGGTCGCGGCCGCCGGAGCAATCGAGGCCGCGACAGGTTTCCGTTGCGGCGTGAAATGGCCCAACGACCTGATGGCGGGCGCCCGCAAGCTGGGCGGCATACTCAGCGAGGCATCGGCGCCGGCCGGCGGGGGATCCCCGGAGTTCGTGCTCCTCGGCGTCGGGGTCAACGTCAGCCAGTCCGCCGCGGATTTCCCCGATGACCTGAGGGACAGGGCGTCGTCGCTCTTGATCGAAGGCTGCCGGGTGTCGCCATCGCTGGTCGGCGCCTGTCTGATGCGTGAGCTTTCTTCGGCGTACGGCCTCTTCAGGTCCCGGGGCTTCGCCGCCCTGAAGCAGAGGTGGATGGACCTGGCAACGATGATCGGTTGCCGGGTGCAGGTCAGCGGGGCAGGCGAGGATGTCTCCGGGACCGCAAGTGGTATCGATGACAACGGTTGCCTGCTATTGAGACTTCCGGCCGGGGAGATGGTTGCGCTCGCGGCAGGGGATCTGAGCCTCCGCGGCGTCCCCGGCGGCGGAAGCAGACGGGAGGGTTGTCCGTGCTCCTTGTCGCCGACGTAGGAAACACTAACATAGTGATAGGGCTGTACGAGGGCGAGCGTCTCCTCTTTCACTGGAGGATATCCACGGAACCCCGTAGGACCGCTGACGAGCACGCGATGGTCCTGCGTTCGCTCCTGGCTCACAGGGGAATGGAGCTTGAGGCGATAGACGCGGTCGCGCTCAGCTCGGTGGTCCCGGCCGTGACGCCCGCGATGGTAGAGGTGTGCGGCGAGTACCTGGGCCTCGAGCCTCTGGTGGTCGGGCCTCAAACCCCCACCGGACTGAGACTCTGTTACGATAACCCGCTGGAGATCGGAGCGGACCGCATCGTCAATGCGGTGGCCGCGTATTCCAGGTACGGGGGACCGCTGATAGTGGTCGACTTCGGGACCGCGACAACCTTTGACGCGATTACCGGGGACGGGTCGTACCTGGGGGGGGCGATCGCCCCCGGAGTCGGGATCTCCATTGAGGCCCTGTACGAGAGGGCCGCCCGTCTGTGGCGGGTGGACCTTTTCCGGCCCAAGACGGCCATAGGTCGCGACACGGCCGGAAGCGTGCGGTCGGGGGTCATCTTCGGTTTCGCCGGGCAAGTGGACGCGATGGTCAGGCGCATCGCCGCCGAGCTCGGCGGAAGCCCGAGGGTCGTGGCCACAGGAGGGCTCGCGGAGCTTGTCTGCGGGGAGTGCTCAACGGTCGAGCGGATCGACCCGTTTCTGACGCTTGAGGGCCTGCGCCTGGTCCACGAGCGGAACGCCCGTACCCCGCCCCGGCCCCTGCCTGAGGCGGGTCAGGGACGGATTGGATGTAGGATATAATTGCCGCAGGAGGGGTGGGACATGGTCGAGCTGACGGTGGACCGGGTCGCTTACGATACCCACCACCAGCGGGCAATCATCCTCCTGAAGCACGGGGACTCGGAGAGGTACCTGCCGATCATCGTCGGTCCGCTCGAGGCCGGGGCGATAGCCATGGCGATCGAGGGCGTCACGCCGCCGCGGCCCCAGACGCACGACCTGCTCAAGCAGGTCTTGGACCAGCTTGAGGTCACCGTCAACGAGGTCCTGATCGACGACGTCCGCGAGGAGACGTTCTACGCCCAGATCAGCCTTAACGCGGGCGGCAAGGTAGTCGAGATTGACTCCAGACCGTCCGATGCCATCGCGCTGGCCCTCAGAGCCAAAGTCCCGATCCGGACCATGGAGAGGGTACTGGACCTGGCGGGAGTCACGGCAGACCACGGACAGGTCCACTGATCCGGGGACAGGTCCACGAATCCGGCGCGCCCGCCAGCGGTGCGCCCTGAGCAGGTGATGGACAAGCCATGCCCCAAGGAAACGTCGACGAACGTACGTTGCTGCTCATCAAACCGGACGGGGTCCTGCGCGGGCTCTGCGGGAGGATCCTGTCCCGTCTTGAGGACGCCGGGCTGGCCCTGGCCGGCCTGAAGATGATTCAGGTAACCAGGGAGCAGGCCGAGCTGCACTATCAGGACGACCCTGACTGGGTCGCCAACCTTGGCCGCAAGACCCTCCGGACCTACGCCAAGCAAGGGAAGGATCCCCGCGAGGAGCTGGGCACAACAGACGAGCTTGAGATCGGGAAGATGATCCGCGAGTGGCTTGTCTCCTACGTCACCTCAGGGCCGACTGTCGCCTGCGTGCTCCAGGGGGCCCATGCGGTCGAGGTAGTCCGCAAGATGGCCGGCGAAACCATGCCCAACGAAGCGGCGCCCGGCACGATCAGGGGCGATTTCAGCACGGTTTCCGCGATAGCCGCAAACGCCATGCGGACTGCGGTCAAAAACCTTATTCACGCCTCAAGCGATCCGGCGGAAGCCAAGCGCGAGATCGCCGCATGGTTCAGCGAGACCGAGCTCTGCACCTACCGGCCGCTGTCCTGGGGAGGCATCTACTAGCATCTATTAGCCTCTGTTAGCCTCAGCGCCCTGGCGGGCAGGACTCCCTGATGAGCGCGGCAAGCTTCTCTATGCCGCGGTCCAGCTGTTCTTTGTTGCAGTAGCTGAAGCACAGCCGGGCGTAGTTCCTGCCCCTTCCGTCGGTGAAGAACGCGGTGCCGCCCACGTACGTGACCCCTGCGTCCCGTGCCCTGGGGGCCAGCGCTTCCATGTCCACCTCGGCCGGGACCTCCAGCCAGAGGAAGAACCCGCCCTCCGGGTTGTTCCAGCTCACACCCCCGGGCATATGCGTCTCCAGGCTTGCGACCATGGCTTCCTTGCGCTCCCGGTAGGCTTCGCGGAGGCCGGCGATGCGTCCGTCAAGGTCACCGTCGCGGCAGAAGGCGTAGAGAACCCCGGTCACGAACGTGGACAGCCCTCCGCCACTGTTTACCCTGGACATCTCATCTATCAGCCGGGTTGGACCGATTGCCCACCCGAGGCGCACGCCTGGGGCCACGACCTTGGAAAAGGTGCCCGTCTGGATCACCCGCATCCCGTCATCCAAGGCCTTGAGCGACGGGATGGGATCGCCCTCGAATCTCAGCTCTCCGTACGCGTCGTCCTCAAGCACCAGAAAGTCGTGCTCCTCGGCCAGGCCGAGCAGCTCCCGGCGTCGCCGCAGGGACATCGTGACTCCCGCCGGGTTGTGGAAATTGGAGATCACGTAGAGGAGCTTGGGCACCGGCTTGCCCTCCCGGCGCCACCGGGACAGCTGGGCTTCGACCGCCTCCGTCACCAGGCCCTGTTCGTCCACCGGGAAACCGACAATCTGGGCCCCCCAGTTCTGAAAGATCCTGATCGCACCGAAGTAGCTGGGCGCCTCCATCATCACCCGGTCGCCAGGGTCGATCAGCGCGCGGCCGGCCATGTCCAGGGCCTGCATGGAGCCCGCCGACAGCAGGATATCGTTCCCCTCCGCCCGGATGCCGCGCGCCAGGGCACGCTGAAAAAGGTAGTCACGGAGGTTTCGCGTTGACGGTCCGCCTCCGTACTGCAGGGCCTGCCGTCCCTCTTCGGCGAGGCTGGCCGCTGCCGCGCGGGTCAGCTCCTCAATCGCGAACGACTCCGGGTAGGGGTATCCGTACGACAGCGGGATGTTGTCGGACCGCAGCCGTCCACGGTAGCTGGACCCTGGATCCTGCCGGGTGGCTGCCATCCTGGAGAGAAAGCGTTCGTATTCCGGCGTTCTCGGTTCCATCGGAAAGGTCTCCTCCTCCCCGCACGCGGGCCGGCGGCGTTCAATCTACGGGTTCCGACATCTCGATGAGATAGGGCCTTCTCTCCGAGAAAGCCCGCTCCAGGGCATCCTCAAGCGCTTCTGGACCGGCTATCCTCTCCGCGGCGACTGCGAAGGCCTCCGCCAGCCGGATGTAGTCGGGAGTGTGCAGGTCGACGTCGACGGACCGCCCGAACCTGCGCAGCTGGTTGCGCTTGACGACGCCGTAGCCGCGGTTGTTGACTACGAGGGCGACCACCGGCAGCTTGTACTGGACCGCCGTCGCGAGCTCGACGCCGGTGAAGAGGAAACCCCCGTCTCCGGCGATCGCCAGGACCTTTCTGTCTCGTACGCCCACCTGGGCGCCAAGGGCCGCGGGATAGGCAAAACCCAGCGTCCCCAGGCCGCGGGGCGCCATGAAGGTCCTCGGTTTCAGCACCGGATAGCGGCGTTGCGCCGCATACGACAGCATCGTCATGTCGTTTACCAGGACATCATCCGGGCCGAGCGCCTTCCTGATGGTCTCCAGGGCCCCTATCTCCCAGCCGCCCTGGCTGATCGCCTGTTCACGAACCTGCTCCTTGATGCACGCCACCTCGGCGGCACGCGGCGGTCGCGGTCCGGGGATCAAGGGCCTCAGTTGCTCCTCGAGGGCTATCAGGGAGAGCCGCGCATCTCCTGCAACCGCGACCGCCGCAGGGTAATTGCGGCCGAGCTCGGCGGGGTCGATGTCTATGTGAACGAGCGCGGCCGGGACCGGCCATGAAAAGCGCCTGGTATTCATCGCCGAGAAGCGCGTGCCGACCGCCAGCAGGACGCCGGCCCGGCTCATGCATTCGGACAAGGCCGCGTCGTAGCTCAGGTTGCCGAGGACAAGCGGGTGGCTTTCGCTGATGCAGCCCTTTGCGTTGGAGGTGAGGAGCACCGGTGCCTGGAGCATTTCCGCCACGGACGCCAGCGCGGGCCCCGCGGCGGAGGAAACGCACCCCCCTCCGGCGACGATCAGCGGGTTCTCGGCCCGGGCAAGGACATCCGCCGCGCGCCTGACCTGGGGCGCCAGCGGCCCCGGGCGGGAGGAAGCAAGCGGCGGGCCGATCTCGGTTTCGGCCGAGTTTTCCATGACGTCCGTCGGTATCTCAAGGTGTACCGGCCGCGGGCGGCCGCGCCGCAGGGAAGCCATGGCCTCGTGAATGGCCGGGGCTACGTCCTCCGGCCGGGTGATTCGCCGGTTCCACAGCGTGACCGGGCGGGTGATCGCCAACTGGTCGCGCAGCTCGTGAAGCGAGCCGCGCTCCGTGTCCGCAAGCGCCGACTCGACCTGGGCGGAGATGACGAGCAATGGAGAGGAGTCGCTGTACGCTTCGGCGATGCCGGTCAGCGCGTTGGTCACTCCCGGCCCGGTGATGACCAGGGCCACGCCCACCTCGCCGGTGGCCCTCGCGTAGCCGTCGGCCATGAAACTCGCGGCCTGCTCGTGCCGGACGACGTAGTGGTCCAACTCGGGATGGTCGACCAGGGAGTCGTAAATGTCCAGGTTGTGCACTCCGGGGATCCCAAAGACCGTCTTGACGCCTTCAGAAACCAGGGCCGCGATGGCGGCACCGCCGCCGGTGAGTCTTGGCATTTTCCGACCCTCTCTTCGCTGTTTTCACCGCCGGGCCCGCAAAGGCCGGAGGACGCAGACAGGCCCGTTCTTCCGTAACCCAATCACCGACTCCTGCTCCGCGCGCCGCAGGAGGTATTCGGGGGGCCCCATGTGAACACAAGTAGTCCAGAGCGGCTATTACCGCAGAGGAGGGAACGATGCGTATGGCGGCCACCGGGAAAGAACAGGACGTCGCCGCATGCGTGCGCCTGCCGAGGCTCAGGGCCGACCTTGAGCGCCTGTTCGAGCTCGGGAAAGAAGACGGCCGGGCAGGGGCCTGGCGTCTGGCCTTTTCGCCGGCGGACGTAAGAGGGCGCAGCTTTGTCCTGGAGCTGATGCGCGACGCCGGCCTGGCCCCGCGGGTGGACGCGGCCGGGAATTTGATCGGCGCCCACCGCGGCCGCAGGCCCGAACTCCCTTCGCTGACAATCGGGTCGCACATAGACACCGTGCCCGGCGGCGGGATGTTCGACGGGGCGCTTGGGGTGCTCGGAGGGATAGAGACCCTGAGGGCGATGCGCGGCGCCGGCTACGAGCCCCTGCATACGGTTGAGGTCATAGCCTTCAGCAACGAGGAGAAGGCCAGGTTTGCCGGCCCCGGTGGGAGCAGGGCGATGGTCTCGGGGATCGGGCCGGGCGACCTTGAGGGGGTGCGCGACGCGGCGGGAGTTCTCCTCACGGAGGCAATGAGCGGTGCCGGGTTGGACCCCTCGGAGGTCGCGGGCGCCCGCCGCCCCGCCGGTTTCTGCGGCGGATACCTGGAGCTGCACGTTGAGCAGGGCGGGCGGATGGACAGGGACGGGATCCAGATAGGCGCGGTGACCGCCATCGTCGCAATCACCCGCGCGCGGGTCGTTTTTCTGGGGAAGGCCAATCATGCGGGGACCACCGTGATGACCGACCGCCGCGATGCTCTCTGGGCCGCCGCAGATCTTGTGGGCGACGTCCGCGAGGCGGCCCTGGCAGAAAAGGGCGAGCTCGTAGGCACCGTAGGTGTCCTCGAGGTCTCCCCCGGGGCGGCGAACGTCATCCCAGGGAGGGCCGAGCTGTCCATAGAGCTCCGTTCGGCCGACGAGGAGAGGATCAGGCGGGTGCTCGATGGGTTGCTGGCGCGGGCCCGGGAGCTTGCGACCGTGTACGGCCTGAAGGTGGAGGCCAAGGCTGGCGCCGTCGGCCGTTCCGTTCCGATGGACGCCACGGTCGTGGCGGAGGTGCAGGCGGCGGCGGCCGGGTTGGGGCTGAGGTGCGAGAAGCTTCCCAGCTGGGCCGGCCACGATGCGTCGCAGTTCGCGCCCGTCGCCCCGGCCGGGATGATCTTCGTTCCTAGCATCGGCGGCGTGAGTCACGCCCCCGGCGAGAAGACCTCCTGGGAGGACGCGGCCTCCGGGGTAAAGGTGCTTGCGGTCACGCTCTGCCGTCTGGACCGGCTGTGGGCCCCGGCGGACGGCGGTTGAGCGGTCCCCCGCCCCGCGCCGCTGCGGGTCCGGCCGTCGGGCCGGTGCGGCTTCCGAACCCTTTTGTGCTGGCCCCGATGGCCGGAGTGACCGACCTTCCGTTCCGGACCCTGTGCCGCGAGGCCGGGGCCGGCCTGGTTTCCACGGAGATGATCAGCGACCTGGCCTTGATCTCCGGCAGCCGGCGGAGCCGTGCCATTTTGGCCATTTCCCCCTGGGAACACCCTATCTCCTGTCAGCTGTGCGGGTCGCGGCCGGAGGAGATGGCCCGTGCCGCGCGGATCGCCGCCGGGGCCGGCGTGGACCTGGTGGACATCAACATGGGCTGTCCGGCGCCGAAGATAGTCGCCAACAACGAGGGAGCCGCTTTGATGAGGATGCCCTCGCTTGCCGTCGAGATCGTACGGGCCGTACGCGAGGCGCTTCCCCCGGGGATTCCGGTCACGGCCAAGATCCGGGCGGGATGGGACGAGGACGCGCCGGAGGCTCCCGGGTTTGCCGCACGCCTTGAGCGGGCAGGGGCCGCGGCCGTAACTTGCCACGCAAGGTACCGCAGCCAGTTTTACAGCGGCCGGGCGGACTGGACGGTTATCCGCCGGGTGAAAGAGGCCCTGGGAGTTCCCGTGATAGGCAACGGCGACGTGCGGTCCGCCGCCGACGCGCTCCGGATGATCGCCGAAACCGGGTGCGACGCCGTGATGATAGGCCGCGGGGCCTTGGGCAACCCGGGCCTCTTCAGCGAATGCCTGGCTGCCTGGCTGGGCCAAGAGCCACCGCCGCAGGCCGCGGGCGGGCGGGCTGCCGTCGCGGTCAGGCACCTGCGCATGAACCTTGCCCTCAAAGGCCCTGAGAGGGGAGTGGCCGAGATGCGCAAGCACGCGGCCTGGTATGTCCGCGGCTCTGAGGGGGCCGCCGCCCATCGCGACCGGCTGATGCGCGCCGCCGGCGTCTGTGCGATTGAGGAGCTCCTGCGGGCTGCCCTTGACGGAACAGCGGCTGTGCCGGCCCCAGGCGGGCGGACTTTGACGCATCTTCTGGTCGAGCCCCGCGGCGTCTGCTAGGATGGGGATGTGCACAGACCTGTGCTCGGCCGGGCCGGCCGCGGTCCGGAGGCAGAGGGGAGAGACCTTCCTGTGAGCGCTCCCCAGTTCGTGCGGATAGGCAACAAGCTGATCGGCAGGCAGAAAATCGAGCGCGAGATCGACCGGATTCTCGCTCTCCGCGCCCAGGGCCTGTCGCAGCAGCAGGTTGCCGGGCAGCTGGGCACTGACC
>Ga0068714_10000942_pt1 | contig 47197 bp, 46 predicted proteins | sample MTBNYHSulfiMetaG_FD_62988 | JGI IMG/M metagenome (GOLD analysis project Ga0068714, IMG submission 62988) | Enrichment culture microbial communities from rom New York Harbor, USA that are MTBE-degrading - MTBE-NYH (New York Harbor Sulfidogenic)... | ecosystem: Environmental > Aquatic > Marine >... | reverse complement strand
TCCCAGGCCCTGTCGGCCATGATTATCCCTGCGCCCCCTGAAGTGGTCACCACTCCCAGCCGCCTGCCACGAGGGATTTTCCTCCCTCCAAAAATCCTCCCCAGATCGGCGATATCGTCCGAGTCCTCGATTTCCATAACTCCATACTGCCTGAAAATGGCCCTCCAGGCTTCATCCTCTCCCGTAAGTGCCGCAGTGTGACTTTTAACAGCGGCCTTTCCTGTGGGGCTTCTCCCGACCTTGAGAACCGCTACGGGAACCCCCCTCTCTCCTGCGAACCTCAGCATTTCAATAAATCTTGCGCCTTCCGAAAGGCCTTCCATGTAAAGGACCAGCAGGTCGACGTCGGGGTCGCTCACGAAAGTCATGCCGAAATCCACCAGGTCAAGGTCGGCCTGGTTGCCTGTAGTTACTACGTACCTGAAACCAACACCGCTTTCGGCGGCCATGGCAAAAGAGGCAAATCCGAAAGCCCCGCTCTGGGATATGTATGCCACGTTGCCAAGGGGGCGTGAATCGCTGTCAAGGGATGCGGAAAAGCTGAGAGGCACTGAAGATGCGAAGTTGACCAGCCCCTGGCAATTGGGGCCCAGGATACGGGTCCCGCCTCGCCTGGCTGTTTTGATTATCTCATTCTGGGCCTTGTCATCTTCACTTTCGGCAAACCCCGATGAAAAAATGATCGAAAAAGGCACGCTTCGTCCCGCACACTGCCGGATCACCTCAGGGACCAGGGCAGCCCTTACCCCCACCAGGACAACATCCGGTGTGACAGGCAGGGAATCGATGTCAGGATAACAATCCAGCCCGGCAATATTTCTGCGATTCGGGTTAACCGGGAAAATTCCCCCTTTGAAGCCGAAACGCTGGAGAAGCTTGACAGGCCGCCCGGAAATGCTTTCGAGATTTTCTGAAGCTCCCACTATCGCTACTGAACCCGGAAACAAAAGACGGGAAAGGTCGGGTGCCTTCCTGGGCAAGTTCCCCATTGTCCTATGCCCCCTCCCCGGAGACATACATGACAAGCGGAGCGCCTAGTCCATCTACAGTCACCTCGACCCTGTCACCGGGAAATATCTCCCCTACCCCTTCAGGAGTTCCCGTCAAAACCACGTCACCCTCCTCAAGGGTCATAAAGGCGCTGATATATTCAAGGATCACGGATACGGGAAAGATCATGTCCTCTGTCCGTCCTTCCTGTCGCTGAACACCGTTAACGAAGGTACGGACCACTGTCCTGTCAGGGTCGATCCCGGTCTCAATCCATGGCCCCAAAGGGCAGAAAGCATCCGCGGATTTAGCCCTTGTCCATTGAAGATCACCTCTCTGTCGATCCCTGGCCGTGAGGTCTATTCCTGCCGTGTAACCCAGAACATTTTCAATGGGACGGACGGTACCGGGGAGAATTTTCTTCCCGATCACCACCGCAAGCTCCCCTTCGTAATGGAACTCATTGGTGAAGTGGGGATAGGGGATCTCGGAGAAGGGCCCCGCGACGGAGTTGGGACCTTTGAGGAAAAGCCCCGGCTCCTCTGGAAGGGGTTCCTTGTCATTGCCCATCTCCCGTATATGCCCGAAATAGTTCCGTCCGACACAGATGATCTTGGAAGGAGTTGCTGGAGCCAACAACCTGGCTGAAGCCATGGGGAACGAATCTCCGGTCCTGCTTCCACGGGGGGAAGTCATGACAAATACCCTTTCTCCCTCTATCTCCCCCCATAACGCTTCATGGCTTTCATCAACATTGAACCTGATCAGTCTCATTGCAGATCTCTCCACCTTTCCGCAGCGTTCATCCCTAAGGACACCACTTTACCAGGCCTTCCTGTAAATATTCTCTATGTCACTCCTGTCAAGGGGCTTCGGGTTGTTCGAAAGCAGCCTGGTCTCCCCTGAAGCCGCATCGGCCATTCCCGGGATCGCCGACCACGGTATCCCCAGATCTCTAAGCCTCGTTACTACACCTATCCTCAGGGCGATCTCCGCCATCCAGTCGATAAAAGCACCGGACGCCTCCAGGTCAGAGTCTGCAACACATTCTCCCGTTACGGCACGGGCCAGATGAGCCATCTTTGCTGCACAGCAGTCCATGTTGAATTCCATCACATGCCTCAGCATAACGGTATTTGCCGTTCCGTGGGGGATGTGGAACTCCCCGCCCAGCGGGTAGGCAAGGGCATGGACGGCAGCAGTACCGGCCATGGCAAAAGCCATCCCCGCCAAAAGACTGCCAAGGGACATCCCTCTCCGGGCCTGAGCATCACTGCCATCTCTTACAGCTCTTTCCAGGAATGATGCAATGTTCTTTACCGACTCCAGGGACAGGATCTCGCTCAGGGGGTTTGCGTTGACCGACAGAAATGACTCAACAGCGTGGATCATCGCATCCATCCCGGTATCTGCTGTAACCCGCCGCGGGACGCTCCAGGTGAGTTCGGGGTCGACAATGGCAGCATCGGGAATAAGGAAAGGACTTACGATCCCTTTTTTAACTTTTTCTTCAGCGAAAGTGAATATGGCTACAGGAGAGACCTCGGAACCGCTCCCGGATGTTGTGGGGAGCATAACCGTTGGAAGGCCCTTTTTCGGGATCTTGTCTCTTCCGACCAATTCCATGATGTCCTTCTCACCGTCTGCCATGACCGACGCGACCTTGGTGAAATCCATGGTGCTCCCCCCCCCAAGGCCTATCATTAGGTCATGGCCATTTTCCCTCGCTGATCTTGCGGCTTCCGCCACACTCTCCACCGGGGGCTCCGGTTCGACCCGATCAAAAATCCCGTGACGGATCCCGGAAGAATCCAGCACAGCCCTTACTCTCTCCATGACAGGGGTTTTGGACAGGGTCTTACCCGAGAGCAGGAGAGGGTTCACAGATCCCATCTCGCGAATGATAGCGGGGAGTTCGTTAACGTACCCATCCCCGAAGATAACCTTCCCTGGAAACTGGAACAGGAACCCTCGGTTGTGACCCGCCCCTGGTTTTTCCATCTTGCGGCCCCCCGTCTTAGTTGTCCAGAAAATTTATTATTCCCACTGATTAGACGATTTTGCCACAAAAAAGCCCCCTTTCCTACCGGAAGGGGGCTTTTGGCCTTTTCCTGTCAACCGGTTCGGCTATTGTCCCAGATCATTGATAGCCAGCGCCAGCCGCTTTGCGGCTTCAGGGAAATCATCGGCATTGGCATAGGAGAAACAGGCTCTAAGGTATTCCTCACCACCGCCTGTGGGGAAAAATGAATCGCCGGTCACGAAGGAAACATTTCTGTCGATGGCCTTGAAGAACAGGTCCCGCGTGTTGACACCGGGAAGGGCCAGCCAGTAGAAGAATCCGCCTGAGGGGGTTTCGTAGGTAGTGGTCGAGGGTAAAAATTCCCTGAAAGCGGCATCCATGGCATCGCGTTTCTTTTTATAGTGCTCCTGTATCCGGGGAAGGAATGAATCCATGTGACCCAGGCGGCAGTATTCGTAAACAAGGCCCTGAGCCAGCACACTGGTGCAGAGGTCCGATCCCTGCTTGACCATTACCATCTTGCTGATAACGTCCTCGGGACCTGTAACCCATGCGACCCTCGTTCCGGGTGCAAGTATCTTGGAGAATGAGCAGGCGTAGATCACAAGGCCGCTTCTATCCATGGAGAAGATAGTAGGTTCGTGTTCTCCGTCGAAACGGAGATGGCCATAAGGGTCATCCTCGAAAACAGGCGTTCCGAAGCTCTCTGCGATCTCGAGAAGTTTTTTCCTCCTTGGTAATGACAGGGTGTACCCCGAGGGGTTCTGGAAGTTTACGATGGAGTAGATGAACTTGACCCTGTCTCTTCCTTTTCTGGCCTGTTCCAGGATCTCCGGGAGCAGTTCGACCCTCATCCCCTCGCTGTCACATGGAACAGTTATGAAACGGGCCTTGCGGTTCTTCAGAGCGTGAGTGGCGCCTGGATAGGTGGGTTCCTCAACAACAACCACGTCACCTGGGTCCAGCATCACTGCAGCAAAAAGATCCATGACCTGCTGGGAACCGGTGGTAATGCACATCTCGCCCGGGGATGTAACTCTGCCCATCCGCGGAGCCATCCATTGGGAGATAAAGTCCTTGAGCGGCTCATAGCCGCCTGTTCCTCCGTACTGGAGTATTTCCTTGCCCCGTTCCGAGATGACCCCTGCTGCTTCCTGGAACTCTTTTACGGGGAATATCTCCGGGTCGGGATTGCCTCCGGCCAGAGAGATCATTCCTGGTTTCTTCATGTACTTGACAAGTTCCCTGATCGGTGACGGCGTCAGGTTGGTCCCCACTTCCGAATATAGATCCTCCCAGACCTTCTGGCTCACTAGGAACCACTCTCCTTCTGGTTTTAATCCCCTTCCCTTGACGGGGGTATATTTCCGAAAGGTCCGGCGATCCTGGCGCCGGAACATCACTTTGCCGACCTCAGGGTTCGATAACCACCACGGTGCCGGGAATTGCCAGGTCAACTACCTCCAGAAGGCCATCGTTGCTCATCCTGATGCAGCCTTCGGTTACCATGGTCCCCAGCGAAGAAGGATCGTGGGTCCCATGTATCCCTATCCCCTTCCACCCTGTCACAAGCCTGATGAAATAAGGCCCGTAGGCTCCTTCAACAGGCCCCTTGCCGTCGCCGAAATCGTGGACCCAGGCGCGGGAATCGTGGGTACGTTCCACCTTGAAAACCCCTTCCGGCGTCCTTCGATCCCCCACCTTTTCCTTGTTGCCGGAGTTCTCACCGATGGCAACGGAGTAGCTTGACAGGTGTTGCGAACCCTTCCAGGTGGAAAGTTCAAAGAGATCTTTGCGTATCAGTATCCAGAACTGGCCTTCGAGACCGTTCTCCTTGACGTATCCGCCTATCTTCCCGGGGTCTGGCAAGGATGAGCCAGGGGTGTTTACCGCTCCCTGGTCCCCTTCTGCATCGATGGCACGAAGTTCCCTGGAGGATCCCCACTTCTCGATAAAGAGGTAGGCCCCGAAAACAAGGGTGAGGATAATCAGGAAGGCGATGCCTATCCCGGCTACTGAACCTCTCCGCCTCGACGGCAGGAAACGGCCGACCCTGTCTGTTTCACTGAACAAAGTATTCACCGCCCTGACTCTGTTGAATTCATGAGGCATTTCAACGTTGATTCTGCATCTGGTCCTGAACGAGCTGGACAAGATCTGCGATATAGTTGCCGATCAGGGGAATGTTCAACGCCACTATCGATTTGAGTACCATGACGAGCAAATAAATGAGCACTGCCGCCAGGACGGAAAGTCCCAAACCGAATCCCACACCCTTGGCCAGGCCTGCAAGGAAGTTGTTCCACATAAGTCTCCGCTTGTCCAAAAGAAGTTCCAGGTTGGCCAGAACCCTGGACTTCTCTATCACATCCGACAGGCGTTCCTTGATCTCTTTCTTTTCGCGTTCGTTGTCAGTTTTATCCACAGGTCCGTCCATATTTTTCACCCTGATCTGCCAGGATGCCCACTGCCACGGACCCGATCCCGGAATGGGTTCCAAGGACCGGCGAGATGTCCATTATATAGGCAGGATCCATCCCCACTATATCCCTGAGACCGGAGGCAGCTATCGCTGCCGATTCAGGTGAATGGGCATGCACTATGCAGTAATTCCAGACACTTTCCTCGGAACAGGTATCCGAGATAATTTCATGGATCCTTCTTATATTGGCCTCCCAGCCTCTGGTCTGGCCCAGGGATATTGCCGAACCATGCTCATCCACGGAAATAATGGGTTTAAGGTTCAGCATTGAAGCGATCATACCCTTTACCGGGCTGACCCTTCCGCCCCTGACCATGTATTTCAGCGTTCTGAGGCTGACAAATACTTTTGCCCCGGGAATGCTCTTCTTGATCGTTGAAACCGTCTCATCGTGCCCCTTGCCTTCGCCAAGGGCAAGGGCAGCCCTCATTACCATCAGTCCCAGAGGCGCCGAAGTTGTCCTTGAATCCAGCACGGTGATCCTTCCGCCCACTTTCTCGGCGGCGGCCCGGCTTGCGTTCCAGGTTCCGCTGAGCCTGGAGGATATGTGCAGTGCGATCACAGAATCGTAGTGTTCCAGAAGGAACCGGTAGGTCCTTTCGAAATCAGATATGGCCGGCTGTGAACTGACGGGCTTTTCCCTGGATTCTTCCAGCAAGGTGTAGAACTGGTCCGATGAAATGGTCACCCTGTCTATATAGACGCTATCCCCGAAGGCAAGCCTGAGAGGCACAACATGGATCTGGTGCCTGTCAAGAAAATCCTGGGGGATATCGCATGTGGAATCCGTGACAAGGGCAACAGAGTTGAGCCTTCGCCTGCATACGTCGACCTGGCGTTTCATGTCGTCGGCCTTCTGCTGCTTGATAACCCCATGCTTCCTGATGGTGAAGAACAGTCGATCGGGGGTATCGGTATGGATATGTACCCTTACCTTTCCTGCATGACCCCCGACGATAATGGACTCTCCGAAAGGCTGCATTTCTTTCCTGATGGCCTTGATATCCATCCCGTCCCCGCAAACCAGTGCCTCGGTGCAGAAACGGAACGCCGGCTCTCCATCGGAAAAATCCTCGTGGATATGACTGACGACGGGAACCCCTGTCTGCCTGGCGAACATGCGGAGATCGCCACTTTCGAGGAAGGAGTCGATCCCCTCCAGAAAATCCACGAACCCCTGGGCCCCGGCATCCAATACACCCGCTTTCGCAAGGACAGGGAGCTTGAAGGGGGTCTCTTTCAGTGATCTGCGTGCCACCGCAAGCGATCCGGGGAGGATATGGGCAAAGTCATAACTCTGTCTGGCGAGGGATCCCACCTCAGAGGCCCACTCTTCCATTACAGTGAGGATCGTCCCCTCAACCGGCTTGCTCAAAGCCTCCCTTGCGTAGGGGATCGCTCCGTAAACAGCCCTGCCGAAATCCTTTGCGTCCAGTTCATCCCTGCCTTCGGTCTCCTGGGAAAAACCGTAGAGGAACTGGGCAAAGATGAGACCAGAGTTTCCCCTTGCCCCCATAAGGGCAGCATCTGCCATTGAAGCACTTGTTTCCGAAAGGGAACGGCTGACAACTGTCTCCTCTGAGACGGACTGGACCGTGGCCGCAAGATTGGTACCGGTATCCCCGTCAGGCACGGGGAACACGTTCATGCTGTTCAGTACCTCCTGCCTGGCTCTTACATTCAGGGCACCTGCGGAAAAACCCCGATGAAGCCGAGATCCGTCCAGCGTCCTTATCTTCATATATTCACCTCTTGAATTCGGTTTCTTTTCTTCAAATTTGCGCCTCCCGGTATACACCCGGACAAGGATACCAAAAAAAGCGTTTAAGGTCTTTGGGTAAAATCAGGGAGATCTTCTCCGTGGAGAGGTTAGTGAGGTTAGAATTGGAAGCATGAAAAAAGAACGGGGAGATACCGCAGCAATTAAAGCATGGTGTCTGTATGACGCGGGGAACTCGGCCTTCGCCACCACGGTAATGGCCGCCATTCTCCCTGTTTATTTCCGTGAAGTGGCTGCCGCTGGACTGCCCGCCAACATGCCGTCGGCTTTATGGGGTTACACGTCCTCATTGTCTCTTCTGATCGGGGCGCTTGTCGCCCCCTTGCTCGGGAGCATTGCCGACGTTGGGGGCTACAAAAAGAGATTTCTGATGGTTTTCACCCTTATCGGGGCGATCTCGACCGGTTTCCTTTACACGGTAGGCCCAGGTGACTGGATAAGGGCCCTGGCCCTTTACGCCCTTGGCAGCATGGGTTTCACCCTGTCGATGATCTTTTACGATTCCCTTCTCCCTCATATAGCCCCACCGGGGAAGATAGACGAGATCTCGTCAAAAGGCTACGCCTGGGGGTACATCGGTGGAGGAACACTTCTTGCGGTGAACATGGCTGCGATCGCACTTCTTCCCGGCACCCTGGGGGCCAGGCTGTCGTTCGTCTCGGTTGGAGTATGGTGGATAGCTTTTACTATTCCCCTTATGTCAAACATTCCTGAACCCCCCTTTTTCTCTCCTGTTTCACCATCACGAGATAAAATCCTTTCCCAGGGTTTCAGACATCTGGCCGAGACCTTCGGAAGGATCAGGCAGTACCGGGAATTGCTGGTGTTCCTTGCCGCCTTCTGGCTCTACAACGACGGGGTGGGAACGATAATGAAAATGGCCGCCATATACGGGGCCGAAAAGGGTATAGGAATGATGCACCTCGTTGGGGCCCTATTGGTCACCCAGTTCGTTGGAGCACCATTCTCTATTCTGTTCGGAAAATTATCCAGCCATCTTGGGGGCAAAACGGCTATAACCACAGGTCTAGTGTGGTATGGCCTGATCTCTTTCGGTGCTTTTTTCCTCGAGAAGGCCTGGCATTTCTGGGTCCTGGCAATAGCCGTCGGTATGGTCCAGGGAGGGGTCCAGGCGATCAGCAGAAGCACATACGGGATAATGGTGCCCCGTTCAAGGACAGGTGAGTTCTTCGCGCTTTACGACATCTTCAGCAAATTCTCCGGAGTGGCAGGACCTGCACTTTTCGCTGTTCTGACACAGCTCACCGGCTCAACACGAACAGGGATAGTCTCCCTGATCCTTTTCTTTGCCGGAGGTATATTCCTTCTTCGAAAAGTGGATGTAGAGAAGGGGAAAAGGGAGGCGGGAAATGAACACGTAACTCGTAACGCGTGACTCGTGACTGGGAAAACCCGTCAATCGTGAATCGTAAACCGTGAATTGTGAACCGAAAAACAGATCTTGCGCCACAGACAAGACCCCTCAGCGAACAGCTTTCCTCGTTAAAACGCCTGGTGATCTAGTCCTTCAGCTTGCCTGGAGGGCGTGTCCTTCAGCTTGCCTGGAGGGCGTGTCCTTCAGCTTGCCTGGAGGGCGTGTCCTTCAGCTTGCCTGGAGGGTACGGTTTACTATTTACGGCTTTCCCGCCCTTCCCGTTCACCCAGTGCCCGGAGCGATAGCGACTGGGTGCCGTTCACGCCTTTTGATCTTAGTCCCTGCGTCTCACGTTTAACGTCTCACCTCTCACGCTCTTAAGGTTTTCACGTCTAACATCTAACGCACATGACATTCCGAGTTACGGGTTACGTTGTGCCCTTTTACCTTGCCTCCGGATACCTGCTCTCATCCCACCTGTGACCGAGAGCCCTTGTCTGAGCATCAGTCTTCAAAAAGGCCTCCCTTGATATATTTTCCGGTTTTGGCCCTCCCACGATCACCGGGTCGTCGAAGGCAGTATCGAGGTGCCTCCATCTGCCCTCAACGAGAACCAGGTTCCATGCGTGGTCTTCACCCATAACTATCCTGCTCTCAAATCCAGCACCCTCCAGGAGCAGATGCGTGAACAGGGCATATCCCTGGCAAACAGCCCTCCCCTGCATTGCCTGCCAGGCGCCATGCCCCATCATGGAATCGTCATACTCCACTGTCGAGACCACATGGTCATGTATGGCCCCGATCTTTTCCCGCTCTGTCATTCCGGGTCTCAATATCATGGAAATAATCTGGGGGACCCTTCTTGTCACCTCGTCCCTCATTTCTTTGCTCTCTATCCATTGGAAGAGAAATTCCACGGTATTCATGCCGATAGAAAACCTTATGACCGCATCCATCCTTACAAGAGAAGCCTCTACAAGGTCATTCCTGCGGTAGATCCTTTGAAGGATCTTCTCTATCTCTGCCTCCTCCAGGCACCTTTTCAGCGACAGCCTGATAACAACGTGTTCCTCGAAAGACTGTAGCATCAGTTCCAAAGTATTCTCAAACTCCGGGAGGGAATGCACATCGGCCCAGGCTGCGTCGCCAACCATCTCCCAGGTGGCCGCCGATACCTGATGGGATGAAATGATCAGCAATGCCGTTACCAGAACCCAAAGGAAAGGGAATGTTCTTCTCATGCAGAACCTCTTCTCTACATATTGAAGGATGGATCCTGTCCGTTTCAGTCCTGTCCGTTTCAGTCCTTGACATTATCTTCCAATAAAGGATAGCCTCAAGCTAAGGACGCAACGATCATTACCGGGAAGGGGTCTTCCGATGGACATGACCATTATCCAGCCGCTTGCAGGTGCCATCTTTATGGGTCTGGGAGCAGGGTTCCTTACCTATGCCTATGGAGACAGGCTGACACGAAAAACCGCAAAGAAAAGAAAACCTGAAACACCCTATGAATACTACGATCCCAGGAAACCCGAAAAAAGGGATCACGGAAGGATCATAAGGGCTATATCCGTAGGATTTTTCATGGGATTGATGTTCTTGCTGTATTTCGCTAACAGGTAGTGCCGGGAGGGAGGTTAACCATGCCCGCCGGCACTGCCCGCCTTTACTGATCAGCCTTTTATATAGGAGCAGATGTAGTCGAACACGCCCTCGATCTTCAACTTGAAGGAACTGTTTGCCGGAATATTGAAGCTGTCGCCGGGACCGAACTTCTGCCATTCCTTCTCTCCCGGGAGGAGCACCTCGGCATAGCCCTGGACTACATCCATGATCTCGGCTTCATTGGTGCCGAACTCGTACTCGCCAGGGAGGAAGATCCCTGCCGTTTTCCTGTCCCCGGAGGGCAGGAAGAAGGTCCTGCTCGTTACCTTGCCGTCAAGATAGATATTAGCCTTGCTTACCAGAGTGACGTTCTCGAACTTCTCCTTCATTGTGAAACCTCCTTTTGTTTTGTGGATCGTTGACCAGGAACCATGAATCGTGAGTCGTCAGTCGTAACTCGTGAACCGTGAGTCGTTAATCGTAATTTTTGAACCAAGGTCAATGCGCGAAGGGAAAACTGCGTAAACAGTAAACAGTGAACGGAAAAGGCAAGAACAGATCAACGATCCAGCCCCTGCCCAATAGGTACCTGGTTTTCTCTGTGGTACGAGATTTGTTTTCGGTTCACGGTTCACGGTTCACGATTCACGGTTTACGGATTTCCCCCGTCACGAGTTACGAGTCACGAGTTACTAGTTACAAGGTGCCCCAAGCGCAGCGACAGGGCGCGCCTCTCGTTAATACGCCTCCCTCGTTGAATCACCTCGGGACTATGTCGGGGCCAGGTCCTTCAGATTGACTGAAGGGTACCAGTTACGTCAGCCTTCCCGGTTTCCCGTTTACCCTGACAGCTTCCAGGAAAGCCATGATCCTCTCGAGAAAAGGCCTTTCCTTTGGCGCTTTGACTATCTCGGTCCAGAACGCGGCTATGTATACATAGGGGTTTCCTGAAAAGACCCCTTCCTGGCCGCTTTCGACAGTATCCTCGTCAGAAGTCTCCGGGGGGGAAAAACCGCTAAAGAACTCCATCACTCTTTCGAAAACCCCAGGAGCCCGTTCCGGGGAACCTGCCGCCGGTCCCGCGGAAGGCTGACTGGCACATGCCGGTAAAGCAACCACGGAAATAAAGATCACAGCAAGTAGAATAACCGATCGCCTGCCAGGCATCATCTGATCACTCCCAGGTCCAGGACAATGTTCGACACATTTCGCACGGCACCATAAAAGGGCAGGAAACTGACAGCCAGGCCCATAAAGTCAGTGTCCATGGGTCACTCCAATAAACGATGCTACCGCTACACCTGCCAGGAAGGCAAGGATAGAGTGATGTTTCCTGTGATCCCTGGCCTCGGGCAGAAGGTGCGAGGCAGAAACGTAGATCAGGACCCCTGACACAAAGCCTAGCAGCAATCCCAAAGTGCTTCCGCCAAGGCTGCGGACGAACGGGTATGCAACGAAAGCACCCAGGGGGGTGGTAAGGGATGCCAACAGGAAAGCATAGATCATGGACGCCTTCCTGGATATGCCCCCCTTTATCAGCACCAGGTAGGTAATAACACCCTCCGCGAATTCGTGAACTACAAGTCCCCCCGCTGACAGGACCCCCATCAGGATGCTGACCTCGAAGGTGACTGTGTAAACTACTCCGTCAACAAAAGAGTGAATGGCAATACCCTGGGCAGCGGTAATGCCGAAAGTAAGCGCATCTTTGTTAGTAAAGTGCTGTATTGCCCTGTTGGAAAAGAACATGAACAGGAACCCACCCAATGCCATGGATCCAGCATGGTGGTTTTTCTCTACTGCCGATGGAAGGGCCAGCATGAGTGGGGTTGAGATAAGGACTCCTGCAGCAAAACACATGAAGTAGGTCATGGCTTTCTCTGCCTTTTCCCTGTATCTGAAAACCATCAGGATCCCGATAGCGTTCAAGAAAGCCGCAAGAAAGGCAAAAAGCGCTATCCACGCAAAGGTTCCCGACAAAAGAAGCCCCCCTTCCGTTATTGCCCGGGGAAAGATACGTTTGTTTATTGTAGCCGTTTTGTCCCTATTCCGTCATATACTCATCTTTCGCCATATCTTTGACAAAACCTTGTATTTCACGGCCTTTCGGCACAGGGGTTCATTTGTCTTCCGCTTCACGCCCCTCTGTCTTCTGTGTTAGCATCTAATGGGTAATGAAAAAACCTTTCAGATAACTCGACGACCAATGATCGCCTGCCTGGTTGTCGTGATGGAGGAATGTAAATGAGACCATTGAAGATGAACACAGAGCTCGAAGGGGAACCCAAAGGTATCCCGGAAAGGGACGAGGTCCCCCCATCATTCCAGTGGAGGCTGGAGGATCTTTTCCCCGGAATGGATGAGTGGGAGGATGCCATCAAAGAGGTAAGAGACCTTCTTGCTGGAATGGATAAATTTCGGGGCAGGCTTTCTGAGTCCCCTGAAATACTGCTGGAATGCCTTGGTTCCTGCGACAGAGCAGGCGAACTGACTTCCAGGATCTACGCCTACGCTCACATGAAAAGCCACGAAGATACCCGCAACTCTTTTAACCAGTCTCTTTCCGCAAGGGCTACATCTCTTGCGGTGGAGGTATCCAGTTCACAGGCATTTGTAACCCCCGAGATCCTCGAGATGCCGGAGGAGACAATTAACGCCTTCATGGAAAAAGATCCGGGGCTTGGTATTTACCGCTTCTTCCTGGACGAGATCCTCCGAAGACGAGGGCACGTCCTCTCTCCTCGTGAGGAAGCCCTGCTTGCCTCATCAGGGGAAATGGCCCAGGCACCCGAGAACATTTTTTCCATGCTTACGAACGCGGATATGATCTTTCCCCCCATCCGTGATGAAAACATGAAAGAAACCCCTTTTTCAGAGGAACGATTCGGGACCTTCCTCCAGTCAGGGGACCGGAGGGTAAGGGAAGATGCCTACAACAACCTCTACAAGACCTACGGAAATTTCCGGAATACACTTTCTGCATCGCTAAACGCCGTAGTGCGCAGCGCCCTGTTCTTTTCGAGAGCCAGGGGGTTCGGTTCAGATCTTGAATCCGCCCTTCATGGTGATGACATACCCCCTTCAGTTTATTCCTCACTCATGGAGGGAGTAAGGGAAAGGCTGGACCTGCTGCACCGTTACGTAAAACTCCGCGGACGGGTCCTGGGCCTTTCGCCGGTAAGGATGTACGACCTTTACGTCCCTTTGGTCCCTGAACATAGCAAGGATATTTCTTACGACGAGGCCAGGGAGATGATCCTGGAAGGCCTTAAACCCATGGGTCCCGGTTACATTTCCGCCCTGAAGCATGGTTTTTCAGGAGGCTGGATTGATGTGTACGAGAACAGGGGGAAAAGGGGGGGCGCTTACTCCTGGGGAGCCTACCCTGTTCACCCTTACGTTCTGCTGAACTACAATAACAGGATAAGGGACGTTTTCACCGTAGCCCATGAAATGGGTCATGCCCTCCACAAGTACTTCACGGACAGAAACCAGCCCTACGTTTACGCGGGCCACTCGATCTTCATAGCCGAAGTGGCTTCGACAACCAACGAGGCTCTACTTCTGGATCACCTTTTAAGTTCAGCTTCAGACCGCCGGGAAAGGATGTTCCTTCTGAATTACAGGCTTGAGCAGATAAGGACAACAGTATTTCGTCAGACCATGTTCGCCGAATTTGAGCGTACAGTGCACGGAATGGTGGAGAACGGGGGAGCTCCTACGGCAGATGACTTCTGCAAAATATGGGGTGAACTGAACGGATCTTACTACGGCTCACATGTCGGGCTGGACCGTGAGATCGAGATGGAATGGTCAAGAATACCCCACTTCTACTCTCCGTTCTATGTCTATCAATACGCTACAGGCTACTCGGCTGCAACAGCCCTCTCACGCAGCATCCTGGAGGAAGGTGCGCCCGCAGCAGAAAGGTATATTCGTTTTCTGGAAAGGGGCAGGTCTGCCCCCGCTATTGAAGTCCTCAAAGACGCGGGAGTCGACATGACCCGCCCGGAACCGGTCATGAAAACCCTGGATCTGTTCGCTTCGACCCTTGATGAATTCGAAGCTCTTCTTACCTGAGCAAGTCAGGCGGGGAAAAGATCTTGAGTTATCTGAAAACTCGTCTTGTTGAGGCAGGTTCAAATACAGGCAGAAGTTTCCGGCAGGCTCTCAGGGCCCTGGTCTCCAGAAACTACAGGCTTTTTTTCATGGGCCAGAGCATTTCCCTTATCGGTTTGTGGATCCAGCGTGTCGCCCTTAGCTGGCTTGTCTACAGGATCACCCTTTCCCCCCTCTCCCTGGGCTTCGTGGATTTTATTGGACAGATCCCCGTTTTTTTTCTGACCCTTTTCACAGGTGTCTGGATAGACAGGTGGGATCTGAAGAACCTTCTTATCGTCACCCAGTGGCTCGCCGTCCTGCAGGCGTTTCTGCTTGCAGGCCTTACATTGACAGGAACAGTGACGTATTGGCACATAGTGGTGCTCAGCGCTTTCCTTGGCCTTGTAAACGCTTTCGACATGCCGGCCAGGCAGGCTTTCGTCATCCGCCTGGTCGACAGGAAGGAGGACCTCGGAAACGCCATAGCGCTGAACTCCTCGCTTTTCAATACCGCAAGGATGATAGGACCTTCCATCGCGGGTATTGCTATTGCTGCTGTAGGCGAAGGCATCTGTTTCCTTGTAAACGGCTTCTCTTTCCTGGGGACCATAGCGGCGCTGAAAGCGATCAGGGTAACCGACAGCGAGTCAAGGGCCAAACCTCGGGGCGGAATTTCAGGGGTCCTCGACGGCCTTGAGTACGCATATAACTTTCCGCCTATCAGAGCCCTGATATTACTTCTGTCCCTGCTAAGCCTTGTCGGTCTTCCATACCTGGTAATGCTGCCGATTTTTGCCAGGGAGGTTCTTGGAGGCGGCCCCCAGACCCTTGGCTGTCTGCTCGCGTCGTCCGGCGCGGGGGCCCTGGGGGGGGCGTTTTTCCTGGCACTGAGGAAAAGCCCCGTAGGGCTTGGCCGAGTGGTAGCCATGGCAACAGGTTTTTTCGGGGCATCCCTTTCTGTATTCTCCATGTCAAGGTTTGCGGCACTTTCCATCCCCCTGATGTCCTTTGTGGGGTTCGGTATGGTCCTTGCGATCTCTTCATGCAACACTCTTCTGCAGGCCTTGGTGGATGACCACATGAGGGGCCGCCTGATGAGCCTTTATGTAATGTCCCTGATAGGTATCGGCCCTATCGGAAGCCTTATGGCTGGAGCATCGGCAAAATACATCGGGGCTCCATGGACGCTTTTCATCGGCGGTATCTTGTGCATCACAGCGGCATACTTTTTTTACCGGCGTCTTCCGGCTCTCAAAGCATTGGCCCTGCCGGTGCTGAAAGAAAAAGGGTATAGATGAAGACAGAAAAGCGAGATGTCCTGATACAGGGCAACAGGAAATAACGCAGACCAGGGGAAGACCTTTGTGATCCATGTGAAATGATCCTGGTGAACAGCGGGGTCATAACAGCGTCGAAAAGAAAAGGCGGAGCCGGGAAGGACCCCCGGCTCCGCCTTTTTCGGTAAAAGGACCTGTATAACAGTGCCGGTTATCTATCCGGCCTTAATTTCTGGCTGAAACCTGACGATCCTGCCCCTCTCCGAACAGATCATCGAAGATCTCGTACACCGTTTCCATCCTGGTTATCTTCGCAACGTTTGAACCGCAGAAGAAAAGACCTTCCTCCCAGTTGCCCCTGAAAGCATCCACAAGAGCCTGGGCAATGCAGAAAGCCTGCTTGTCGGTACGGTAAGAACAGTGCGAAAGACAGTTGGCAAAGCATGGTTTGCTCTCCACTGTCCCCTCCAGGAACTTTTTGATGAAGGGCGATCGAAGAGCCCTTCCGGGGATCCCTACAGGGCTCTTGATGATCACCACATCTTCCTCTTTAGCGTCGATTAGGGCCTGCTTGAACCTTATGTCGGCATCGCCCTCAACGGTGGTGGCAAAACGGGTACCCATCTGGACCCCCCTGGCCCCCAGAGCGAAAACCTTTTCCATGTCATCGCGGTCCCAGATGCCCCCTGCGCCGATAACTGGAATATCCTCCCCTACTTCCTCATCGATATACCTTACAAGCTCGGGTATAACAGCTTCAAGGGAAAGGGACTGATCCATCACCTGTTCCATCTTCGTGACCCCCAGGTGTCCTCCGGCGTAAAGGGGAGTCTCCACTACAAAGGCATCCGGCAGCCTATGGTAAAGCTTTTCCCACCGCCTGACTATCAGGCTTGCGGCCTTGGTGGAACTTACTATCGGGACCAGTGCCACATCGGGGAACCCCTTGGTCAGCTCAGGGAGCCTGAGCGGAAGCCCGGCACCGGATATTATTATGTCTGCGCCTCCCTCACAGGAAGCTTTGATATGGAGGTCGTAGTCTGTAAGAGCCACCATGGCGTTCACCGCAATTATTCCGCCGCCGGACCTTTTCTTTGCCTTCTCTACGTCCTGTCTCAGAACGATCTGGTTTACCTCGAAATAATTCCTGCCGTCGTATATGTCAGATGCGACAGCCAACCCCACACTGGCGATGGTGCCGATACCGCCGGCCCTCGCCACCGCCCCCGCAAGACCAGGTCCGGAAATACGAACCCCCATGCCCCCCTGTATCAGGGGGTATCTGGGGGTGTGTTTCCCTATCTTTAGAACCGGTAAGGAGTTTGCCAAATCAAACGCTCCCTCTAAATGATTTTTCCTGCCCAAACTGGTTTATTCTACAGCAAATGCGATGGAAGCGGTTCTTTTGCCGGGATCGGAACCATACTTTTTCTGATATCTTTCCTGATCCTTCAGCATCTCCTGGAAACCACCCATCACCCTTGCCACATATTTTTTCCCCGTCCGGCCAAGATATTTCGAAAGAGCCTGGTCCATATCTCCTCCGCTGGATTTGAGATACCACGAAAAGATCCATGTCCCTGCGAGAATGTTGTTCCTGGGCTGAAGGAGGTCATCCAGAGTCTGGATGGCACTGAAAGCCTTTTTCAGGCTGGCACGGTGGGCCTTCCAGTTGATCTGCATGAGGCCGTAGGCATGGCGGGACCGAGCATTCTGCTTTACGGTGGATTCCCTGATGATCAGGGAGGCGATCATGAAAGGATGCACGCCGAACTCCCCGGAAGCCTCAAGGACATGGGCGGCATAAACCGTGGCAGTTGACCTGTCAAGACTCCTGTTGACCCGGGTAAAGGCGGATACGATCACCTCAGTCTTGATCTCTGAGGTTTTCTCCCCTGACTCTTCTGCCTTAATTGTCTCTCCTGCATCTACAGGCAGAGAAACTTCAAGGCGGTCGTATCTCTCCCCTTCTGCAATGGCCGGTCCGGTCATGACCGGGGAAAGGAAAAGTGTCATCAGTATCAACAAAAGACAAGGTATCAGGAAAGGGCCGTTATTGATCTTCATGCGGCAAAAACCCCCGGTGAATTTTTCACGCTCTCTCAGAAACCTATGGAAAGTTTAATATCCAAAGGCCGCGGGAGCAAGTTTTTCAATTATTTACCCCTTAAGAACAATAAAAAACTTCCGGCAATAAAGAACTTCTTGCCCTTTTCGACCACAGGTTGTATGATTCCCAGCCTGTGCACCATTTGCAAAAGTCGGAAAAACTTGTTCCTCTCCAGGGAGATGCTAAGACATGCATGAAGTTGAGAAGATCCGAAACCTGGCGATAATCGCCCATATTGATCACGGCAAGACCACCCTGATCGATTCCATCTTCCGTTCCGCAAGGGTGTTCAGGGAGAACGCCCGGATAGAAGAACGGGTAATGGACAACAACGAACTGGAGAGGGAACGAGGTATTACCATCCGGTCCAAGCACTGCACCGTTACCTGGGGTGAATACCTAATAAACCTTGTAGATACTCCAGGGCACGCCGACTTTTCGGGAGAGGTGGAGAGGGTGCTTTCAACCGTAGATTCTGTACTGCTTCTGGTCGACGCAAACGAGGGCCCCATGCCCCAGACAAGGTATGTTCTCAGACACGCTCTGAAAATGGGGCTAAACCCCCTTGTCTTCATCAACAAGGCCGACAGGCCGGGAGCCGACCTTTCAAAGACACTCGACAGCACCTTCGATCTGTTCCTGGAACTCGGTGCCACCGATGAACAGACCGATTTCCCGGTGATCTATGGATCCGGACTTCACGGCTGGGCTGCGAGGGAGTTGGAAATGATAGCTCAGGCAGAGAATATGGACGCCCTTTTCGAAATGATCATAGAGTATGTTCCTGCTCCCCTGGCCAACATGGATGCCCCTTTCCTGATGCAGGTTACGACTTTGGCCTGGAGCGAATATTCGGGCCGTATAGGGTGCGGTAAGATATTGCAGGGTTGCCTGCGGCAGGGTGAAGAGTTCATGAGGACATCTTCCCGGTGGCTTGACTCCCGGAAGCAGGATGGGGAATGGGAAGTGACCGGGAGCAGTCGCGAAAAAGCCGCCCAGATGTGGGTCACCAGGGGCCTTGACAGGGTGGCCGTGGAAGAGGTCACCGCAGGCGATATAGTATGGATATCCGGACCCAGGGAGATCGGTATTGGCGACGTATTCTCCTCCCCGGAGATCATGAACCCGGCGATGAAACCCCTTTCAATTGAAGAACCCACGGTCTCAATGTTCATTCTTGTCAACAATGGTCCCTTTGCGGGGAAGGAGGGCCAGGCCATTACCCTCAGGCAGATCCGCTCAAGGATTGAAAGGGAGACCAAAACAAACATAGCCCTCCACATGGAAGATCTGGGGAGACCCGATGGCATCAAGGTCTCGGGAAGGGGTGAACTCCACCTGGCTATCCTCATCGAAGAGATGAGGCGCGAAGGTTCCGAATTCTGCGTATCCCGACCGGAAGTCATTACCGAGATGATCGATGGCAAACTCCTGGAACCGATGGAGACCCTTACCATAGATGTCCCGGCAGAACACCAGGGGATCGTATTTGATAAGGTTGCAAGAAGAAAGGGAAGAATGCTGAACCTTATCAATCTCCCTAACGGGGAGATGCTACGAATGGAGTTCTCCATCCCGACACGGGGCCTTATAGGTTACAGGGGGGAATTTCTCACCGACACCCGCGGCCTGGGGATCATGTCGTCATCTTTCAACGGGTACGGTCCGTGGGCAGGAGATATCAACCCCAGGAACCGGGGCTCAGTTATAAGCATGGAGGAAGGTGAGGCCACCGCTTACCAGATCGAGAACCTTCAGGAGCGGTGCTCCCTTTTTATCAAGCCTATGGAAAGTGTCTACGAGGGAATGATAGTAGGCGAGAACTCCCGTCCCGGGGACATGGTCTGCAACCCCACAAAGAAAAAACAGATGACCAACCATCGTTCATCCACCCAGGACCAGTACACCAAGCTGGATGTGCCAAGGACCATGACTCTTGAGAAAGCGATCGAGTGGATAGCCCAGGATGAACTTGTAGAGGTCACTCCCCTTTCGATAAGGATCCGCAAGGCCGTTCTTGGCGAGAACGAAAGGAAGAAAAGGCTTCACAGGGCAGTATCATAAAAAAACGGCCGCCTTAAAGGCGGCCGTTCCATTTTTGATGGTGCGGAGGGGGAGACTTGAACTCCCACAGCCCGTAAGCCACTAGGCCCTCAACCTAGCGCGTCTACCTGTTCCGCCACCCCCGCGTCTCGACGATGCGAAAGACATTATATGCAAGTTGAAGTGGGGCGTCAAGGACAAAGGGGGGGTAGCCCCTTTATATTCTTTTCATTCCTATATTCCCAAAAGCCAGATCCAGGCAGGAAGCGTTACGATCGAGAGGGCCGTGCTCAAGGCTACCACATCACCGGCATAATCGGGATCCATCCCCATATTCTGGGCAATGACAAATGTGTTGACCGCCACAGGCATGGCGGAAACCAGCACAACTGCGTTCCTGAGCAGAAGGTTTACTGGCCATACAAGGAAAGCGACCCATACCAGAGCCGGATGAATAAACAGTTTGAAGAGGCTGTCCCTCAATGCGGATCTGAAGGTCTGCCCCAAGTTTTCGAAACGCAAAGATGCTCCGATCGCTATTAGTGCGATCCCGCTTCCAGTATCTCCGACCATTTTAAATGCAGCATCAAGCCAGAAAGGAAGTTTTTTCAAACCCAGGGAAGCGCAAGCAACTCCAAGGATGCATGAGATTATCAGCGGATTTTTCAAAAGTTGAAAAAAATTCCCGACAAGGGACCTGAAAGTAACCCTGCCGAAAAGGACTATCTGTGCCCAGGTTATAGAGATCAGGTTGAATCCCAGAAGGCTGACAGCAAGGTAAAGGGAAACTGCCTCAAGACCCTCCTGTCCCATGGCAATAGTTACAGCGGCCAAGCCCATGAAAACGTTGTTGGATCTTATGGAAGACAGGACAGATACGGCGTTCCTTTTCTTGTCCTTTGTAAAAGCTCTTGCCATGATCAATGATATGGCTGGAGCTACCAGGAAGGTAACATGAACCGCCCAGAAAAGGTTGGGATCAGAGAATATGCCGGAACCAACTCCCAGGATGGACCTGAAAAGAAGAGCCGGAAGAGCTGCCCAATAAAGAATAGAGTTCAGTCTTGGCACCGTCCCTTCCCCCAGTATGCCCAGGCGCCGGAATAACAACCCCAACCCCATGACAAGTGCAAGAGGAAGGACCATCAGGAAAGACTCCAAGATTACCTCCCGTTATTTCCAAAATTGCAAAAAGCACCGTCGCGCCTTTCCCAGGCGCGACGGTCTCAAGACCAGATAAACAGTGGACCCTAGAAGCGGCGCTCCTTGATCCTTGCTGCCTTTCCGCTGAGTTTGCGCAGGTAGTAAAGCTTGGCCCTGCGGACCTTTCCGTGCCGCACTACCTCAATGTGGTCAACACTCGGGCAATGAAGCGGGAAGATCCTTTCCACCCCTACACCTCCGGAGATCTTCCTGACGGTGAAGGTTTCACGCGTCCCTCCGTGCTGTCTTGCGATGATTACGCCCTCGAATACCTGTATCCTCTCCCTGTTGCCCTCGGTGACCTTGACGTGGACCTTGACGGTGTCGCCAGGCCGGAAATCGGGAGCATCCTTCCTCAGGAATCTGCTCTCGATAAGAGCGATCTTGGAATCCATTATTCTTCCCCTCCCTGTTGAATACTGCAAATTCTGGTTAACGCCAACCGAAAAACCTGTCCAGGAGAACGGCCAGGGTATCCCTCGGGGCAGAAATGGGCTCATCGCCCTTCCCGCCTCGCACCGGCCCAAGGGCCAGCACTTCCACTCCTGCAGGATCAAACTCTTCTTTTCCGCTGCCTATTACAAAGACAAGAGGTTTGCCCGAAGACAGGCTCCTTCTCTTTGCCTCAAGCCAGTGCACCCTGCCTCTTTCTGAACCTCCGCCAAGTATTGCCAGTGGTTGTTCTTTCTCACGCTTCCGGATCCATGCCAGGGCTTTTTCAAGGGTCGGGAAAGTTTTTGCGCCTTTCCCTGCCCCGGCTTCAGACTCCTCCCCGTTGCGTGATCCCCCGCTGACCAGGAGGAGCCTCTCGCATCCGTAGGAAAGGCAAAGTCCTACAGCATCTTCGTTCCGCACTGCGTCTTTTGCGGGGACAAGTATGACATAAACGCCCTTGTCAAGGTAGGGGCCAATATTGGCCCTGGCGATCACATCCGGTCGCCTTCCAAGTGTACGTGCCACGGATTGCCTTCTCCTCCAGGCCCTGATCTCCCCATGGTCCCCCCCTGCAAGAACCTCCGGAACTGCAACGTCCCTCCAGGAGGCCGGACGGGTATAATGGGGCGTGTCCAGCATTCCCCTGAAAAAAGAGTCCTCCCTGACAGCACACTCCTGGCCGACAACTCCAGGTATCAGCCGGGACACTGCATCGATAATTACCATCGCCGGGATCTCTCCGCCGGTCAGGACATAGTCCCCAATGGATACCTCGAGATCCACGAATTTCTCTAAAAAACGCTCGTCAACACCCTCGTAGCGGCCGCATACTATCACCAGGTGCTCCATGGAGGCCAGAGATTCGACGACATGCTGTCCCAGGAGCACTCCCTGTGGACCGGGATGGATGACGTACGCAGGTGCGTCAGCCCCGGCTGCTTCAACGGCCCTGGCCAGGGGCTCCGCCATCAGGACCATTCCCCCGCTCCCATATGCATAGTCGTCTATCTGACCGTAGTGACCATCTGCAAAATCCCGGGGGTTGAGGCATCGTATACTGATCAGCCCCTTGTCGACGGCCTTCCCTATAACACCTGACCTGGTGAAGGGTTCCAGCAATTCAGGAAAGGGGGTTATCACCGAGACAAGCATCAGTCCCAGAGCCCCTCCGGAAGGTTGACCTCGATAAAGCCCTCCTCCGGAACCATCCTCAGGATAACTTCTTTGACGGCAGGAAGCATCCTGACGTTTCCTTGCGGGGTCCGGACAGAATAAACGTCGTGGCTTCCGGTCCTCAGGATATCCACTACAGTCCCGAGTTCTTCGCCGGTCTCTTTCAGGACCACCTTCAAACCCAGGATATCCTCTATCCAGAAGGTATCCTCGGGAAGCGAAACCCTTTCCGATCCGGGCACCATGACGAGGCCGCCTTCCAGCGCCTGTGCTGCCTCCCTGTCCCTGACCTCCAGCGCCTGAACCAGGAAAAGCCCCTTCCCTTCGTGGGGCCTTACGTTCTCGACCTCAAGCGAGGTTATCAGATCTCCCCCGGGCCTGAAAATATCAATCCTGTCCATTCCAAGGAACCGTTCCGGAAAATCCGTCAGCGGGAGGATCCTTATCTCCCCCCTTACCCCGTGGGCTCCCAGGACTCGGCCGATGATCACCATTTCGGGTCCGCCCAATACTTTCACCTCAGTCTTCCAGGATATCCACGTCCACCTTTTCGCCCGGCTTTACCGCTGCAGCCTTGGCAATGAGCCTGATCGCGTTTATCGTTACGCCCCTCTTGCCGATCAGGCGGCCCATGTCATCCCTGGATACTTTTATCATGACCTTGACAGCCCCTCCGCTGTTCCTTTGGGATGTCACCTCGACCTCGTCAGGATCCGCCACAATACTCCTGACGACGAAACCTACGAGTTCCTCGTAATCCGGCATTTGGGGATCCTACTTCTGTTTCCTGCCGGATAAGAACTTGTCCCAGACACCTGTCTTCTTCAGGATCGCCCGGGCTGTATCCGAAGGAAGAGCCCCTTCACCAAGCCAGTACAGAGCCCTCTCCTCCTGCACCTTAAGATCCGCCGGTTCTTTCATCGGGTCGTAGAAACCGATCTGCTCGATGAATGCTCCGTCACGGGGCGATCTCGAGTCAGCAACGACCAGGCGGTAGTAGGGCATTTTTTTACGGCCAAACCTTGCTAGACGAATTCTGACTGCCATTCTTGTGCCACCTCCTGCTTTTATGGTCTTCTGTTTTCCTTCTATCCGGATCATGCCGTTTTCCAAAAAAACGGTTTAAACGGCTGTCACCCCTACATGGGCATGGGGGGGAAACCCCTGGGGAGTTTCATCCCCTTCTTGCCCGGTGCAAAGCGCTTCATCAGCATGTTCATCTGTTCAAACTGTTTTAGGACCTGGTTCACCATCTGGACAGAAGTACCAGATCCCAGGGCTATCCTTCGCCGGCGGCTTCCCTTTATTATCTGGGGGTTCTCCCGCTCTTCTTTCGTCATCGACAGGATCACGGCTTCCACCTGCCCCAGCCGCCTCGGATCCATCTGCGCGTTCTCAATACCCTTGATATTCCTTGCTCCCGGGATCATGTCGAGAACCTTGTCAAGTGGCCCCATCTTGCGCACCTGCCTTATCTGAAGGAGCATATCCTCCATGGTCAACCTCTTTTTTTTGACCGAGGCAGCAATTTTCTCGATATCCCTGTCGTCGGCTGCCTGCTGGATCTTCTCGACCAGCCCCTGGACATCGCCCATACCCAGTATCCTCTGGGACATTCTTTCGGCATCGAAAACCTCCAGGTCGACCACACGTTCACCCACACCAGCGAACTTGACCGGAACGCCTGTGGCCGCTTTGATGCTCAGGGCAGCCCCTCCCCTGGAGTCGCCGTCTATCTTGGTAAGTATGATCCCGGTAAGAGGAATGCGTTCATTGAACGCTGAGGCTACGTTGACAGCCTCCTGGCCCGTCATGGAATCAACCACAAGCAGTGTCTCCACTGGTTCAACGGTCTTGCCAAGGTTGGCCAGCTCCTCCATAAGTCCTTCATCGATATCGAGACGTCCCGCCGTATCGAAGATCAGGACGTCGAAAAGCCTCTGTGCCGCATGATCCATGGCCATGCGGGCGATGAGCTGGACGTCCTTTTCACCCTCGGCCGGGCCGAAAAAACCCACTCCGGCCTGGCTGGAAAGTATCCTCAACTGCTCCGCAGCTGCAGGCCTTCTGTAGTCGCATGCTATTACGAGAGGCTTATGGCCATCGGACAGTTTTTTTGCCAGCTTTACGCAGGTTGTCGTTTTACCCGACCCCTGGAGCCCGACCAGGATATATTTCGAAGGAGGTCTTGGCGAGAACGAAAGGGTCTGCCGACCACCCCCCATCAGGGCTGACATCTCTTCGTAGACTATGGCGATGACCTGCTGGGCAGGGGTTATTGAATCCAGGACATCTTTCCCCACCGCTCGAACACGTATCTTCTCGACAAGGTCCTTGACAACCCTGAAGTTGACATCGCCCTCCAGAAGCGCCCTTCTTACATCCCTCAGCGCGTCGGAGATATCCACCTCGGTCAGTTTTCCCCGGTTCCTGAGACCTTTGAACACTCCTTCAAGGCGTTCCCTGAGAGAATCGAACATCAGTCGGATCTGTCCTCCCGCTCTTCTGGGGTAAGGATACCCGCAAGCACAGACGCGGCTTCATGGGGTATCTTTGTTGAATAACGACGGTACCACTCTCCAAGATCCCTGAAGATCCTTTCCCATGAATCTTCTTTCGCCGAAAAACCGAGCAGTCCCTCCATCTCTGTCAGGCGCTCCTTGGACCTCTGGACAAGATCATGGGCGCCCTGCCTGGAAACCTCGAGTCGTTCAGCAACCTCGGAAAGAGACCAGTCTTCAAGAACATGCAGTCTGAAGGCCTCCCTCTGTTTCCCAGTCAGGACAGGCTCGTAAATGTCGAAAAGCCTGGAGAGAATTACCCTTTGTTCGATCTGGTCTTTCAAGGGGACACCTCCGAATATGCACAGGGAATGATTATATGAATTCATCCAGGGTCTGTCAAGTATTTTCACTTGACAGCAAAAGGGGCCGCCATTCAATGCAGCCCCCGGGTTTATCCTGTTTTTGCACGAAAACCGTTCAAGCATTTTTGAGGTAGCAGTTCCCTCCCACGTCTCGTATCCCACGCCTCACGGGTTTTGGCCCTTCCTGTCTACTGCTGCGTCTCGCCTGTTTCCTGGGTTGCTTTACGTTTCACGATTCACGATTCACGATTCACGATTCACGAGTCACGAGTTACAAGGTGCCCCGAGCATAGCGACTGGGCGCGTCCCTCAGCTTGTCTGAGGGGTACGTGTTACAAGTCACGCATACAGACCCACGTTAATGCCCATGCCCGTGGTGCGAGCTTCCGAAGGCCTGATCCTCGATCTTCTGGAGGAGCTCCCAGATAACGGCAAGGTCTTTCCTGCGTGATCCTATGATATGACCCAGGGAATGTCTGATGTCCTCATCCTCTATCATGTGATGTCGTGCGGCAAGCTCCGTCATCGAATCAAGCTCTCTGCAAAGGGTCTCTCTCAGTAGCTCGGCTATTGAAAGAGGATCATCGACATGACTGTGTCCGCCAGTTGTTTCAGGGGTTATCACTCTGCACATGGGTTAGTCTCCCTTCTTTTTAAAAAAATAATACTATTTCAGGATTTTATCACAACAACGATCTGTTTTTTGTTCAGCCTATCCTCCCAGGGTTGTTCTGATAGAATGTAAACATTGATACATGTTAACCCGATACAGGTAAACCAAAAAGGGAAGGAGCCGATCCACATGAACCCCATGCAGGAGAAAAACCTTGAGGTCCGGAGAGCATACAACGCAAACCTTGGCAACAGCGTGGTGAAAGCCCTTGAGACCAACGGATTCAAGGCGCGCTATGTCCCTACTGCCGAAGAAGCTGTAAAAGCCGTTCTGGAACTGGTACCCGAAGGCTCTTCAGTGGGTGTTCCGGGCGCATCCACCATACGCGAACTGGGCCTGTTCGAGATACTTGGATCCAGGGGCTGCAGGATCGTCCAGCATTGGGACCCATCCCTCGCTCCGGAGGACCGTCCCGGGAGATGGGAGGAAGAGAACATGAGCGACGTCTTCCTTACCAGTTCCAACGGTCTGACCCTTGACGGGATGCTGGTCAACATCGATGGTACGGGGAACCGGGTCGCCGCCATGGCGTGGACCAGGAACAGGATCATTTTTGTTGTGGGCATCAACAAGGTCAGCCGTGATGTAGAGGCCTCCCTCCAGAGGATAAGGGACGTGGCCACGCCTTTGAACGCGATCAGCAAGGATATCGACCTTCCATGCGCAAAAACAGGTTACTGCGTCAACTGCAAGGTCCCACAAAGGTTCTGCAGGGCCACCCTGGTCCTTGAAAGAGCTCCCTTCGGCCGTGATGTACATGTCATTGTGGTTGGGGAGAATCTGGGGTACTAGGAATCCGTTAGAAGTCAAGCGTCAGACGTGAAACGAAAAGGCAAGGCATACAAGTGCGTAAACGTGCAACGGTATTCCGTTCACTGTTTGCGCACTTTGGTTTTTCAGGTTTTCGATCCTCGGGACTTCTCACGTCTCACCTCTCACGCCTCTTGGATCTTCCCTACCTTCTCCACGTTCCGGGAACGAAGATCATCATTACGGTGTATATTTCCAGCCTTCCCAGAAGCATGCAGAATGAGAGTATCCATTTCCCTGCGACGGGTATGTGGGCGTAATTATCCGCAGGTCCAACGCTGCCAAGACCAGGCCCGATATTCCCAATGGTCGCCGCTACGCTTGCGATAGAGGACAGCACGTCCAGCCCGAGAGCTGACATGGCGAGAGCGGCAAGGGCAAAAAGCCCTATATACATCACGAAAAAGGCGGTTACAGATGAAATAACCTCCCTTTCCAGAACCCTGCCCCCTATCCTGACCGTAAAGATAGCCTTGGGGTGCAGAAGTCTCTTGAGTTCGGCCCCAACATGCTTCATCAGGACCATTATCCTCATGTTCTTGATGCCGCCGCCGGTGGAACCGGCGCAACCTCCTACGAACATCAGGAACAAAAGAAGGTACTGGATAAAGAAAGGCCAAAGTTCGTAATCAGCAGTAACATAGCCCGTTGTTGTCAAAATGCTGACGACCTGGAAAGCCCCGTAACGGAATGAATCAGACAAAGTTCCGTAGGTCCCTGAAGCAAACAGGACCGCAGTGGCGGCCAGAACAGATAGTACCGTGATCTTTGAATAGAAACGAAACTCTTCGTCACGCCACCATGCCCCAAGGTCTCCCCTGAGAGCAAGATAATGAAGCACGAAATTGGCTCCCGCCAGGAACATAAAAAGAGTTATCACCCATTCGAAGTATGGGTTGCCGTATTGACCAATGCTTCCGTTGAGGGGTGAGAACCCTCCAGTGGCCATTGTCCCGAATGTATGGGTAAGGGACTCGAAGAGATCCATCCCGCCAAGCATCAGAGCCCCGGTCTGCAGGGCGGAGAGCAGGACATAGACTCCCCAGAGCAGCAGTGCCGTCTGTCTGACCCGTGGCGTGATCTTCTCCGGCACAGGCCCTGGCACCTCCGCCTTGTAAAGCTGCATACCTCCTACCCCCAGAAAAGGGAGTATCGCAAGGCTGAGGACGATGATACCCATGCCCCCGAGCCAATGGGTCAGATCCCGCCAGAAGAGGATCCCTCTCGGGTTTGACTGTATATCCGTAAGGACCGAAGCCCCGGTGGTAGTGAAACCCGACATGGCTTCAAAAAAAGCATCGGTGAATGTAGGAACAGTACCGTTCAGGAAATAAGGGGCGCCCCCGATTATCGAGGCGAAAACCCATGAAAGGGAGACCACGGCAAATGCCTCCCTGACGCCCAGGTCCTTTGCCTTTGCGCGGTATCCCAGGGTAAAAAGCAGCACTGAAAGAACGGAACCCAACCCTATACCCCCCAAAAGCGGGTAAAGGTCTGGCGAGCCGTCGGCCAGAGACCACACCAAAGGCAAAAGCATGAAAATGGATATTATCGCGCAGAGAAGGGAGAGGACCTTAGCGACCACCGCAAGGCGCACCCTACTCCACCCCCAGCATCTCTACCGCCCGCGGCATAAGTTCCTCGGCTGCAAAGATCAGCACCTCGTCGTTCTCCATAAGAACGCTGTCCCCCCAGGGGACGAACATATCTCCGTTTCTGGATATCAGGGCTATAAGAATACCCTTGGGAAGATCGAGGTCCATTATCTTTTTCCCGGAAACAGGGCTTCCATGGGGAATCTTCAACTCCAGCACTTCAGCATCGATCTTGTCGATTATTGAGAGGGCCCCTGTACCATAAGGGTATCGGACCTGCCTCATGATGACCGTGGCAAGGGCCTGGTTCGGGTTGACCATAGCATCGACGGCCATATAGTCGGTAAGCCGCATCAGGAGTTCACGTCTGACCACGGCGACGCTTTTCCTGGCCCCCAGGGCTTTTCCTACTACTCCTATCAGGATATTGTGTTCGTCGTTGGCAGTGGTGGTAACAAAACCGTCCGCTTCATCTACCCCCTCGTAACGCAGGAGTTCTTCGTCCATTCCGTCTCCATGGATAACGATGGCCCTTTCAAGCTCCCTCGAGAGTTTTTCGCACTTGTCCCTGTCCTGGTCAATAAGGCGGATATCCAGATCGGGAAACCTGATCTCGAGTCTTCTGGCCACCTGGTATCCTATCTTCCCCCCACCGACCACAATGACCCTTTTGAGTTCCGGTGTCTTCTGCCTGGTGAAAAGCTCTTCCAGTTCCTGAGCCTGGGACTTGGATGTTACCGTGAAACAAAGGTCGCCGGTCTCAAGCTTGTCCTCCCCGAACGGGACAAAACCTTTGCCCTTGCGTTCAATAAAAACTACAAGAGCCTTTATCTTGGGATAGATCCTTCGAAGGTCTCTCAGGGAGGTCCCGATCAGTGGTGAATTGTCGCTGACCCTGAAAGCATAGACCCCGACTTTCCCTCCAAAGAATTCTGCCGTGTGAACGGCAGAACTGATCGATAGGAATTCCTCGATCTCCCTTGCTACGGAACGTTCAGGAGAGATCATCACATCTATGCCCAGCTGTTTTGCCCAAGTCGGACTGTCGGTGTATTCCAGCCCCCGCGCCCTTGAAATTACCCTCTTTACCCCGGCTCTTCGAGCGATCCAGCAGGCCATGATGTTGACCTCGTCGAAGTTGGAACAGGCTATCAAAAGATCAATGTCGCAGCCTGGGAATATGCCTGCCTTTTCCAGTACAGGCGGGCGAGATCCGTTGCCCCTGACGACCATAACGTCCAGTTCGTTCTCCGCCTTGGCGGCTCTTTCTTCGTTGCTTTCAACAATAGTGATGTCGTGTCCCTCTACCGAAAGGCTAGAGGCCACATTGAAACCGACCTCGCCGGCCCCTATGATCACAATACGCACCTTAACTTCACCCCCTTGAGGGGAATAATGACCTCATGATCCCCTGCAACGGAAAAGTGGTAAACTAATCCGGACAAAGGGAGGTGTACTGATGCCCCATCGGGAAAAGATTGCCTTTGTTGGAACGGGCGGAACGATCAGCATGACCTTCAGCGAAAAACAGAATGGTTATGTACCGACCCTCTCCGCTCATGACCTTGTGTCGATGCTCCCCCCGGACTGCAGTCAGAACCTCCAGGTTATCGACTGGAGCCACCAGCCCAGCAGTCACTATACCATACGCATGACAACTGATCTCGTCGAATTGTTGCGCAAACTGGTCAAGGATGGCGCACCGGGGATCGTAGTCAGCTGCGGCACCGATTCCCTGGAAGAGATGGCCTATCTGACGGACCTTCTTTGGGCCTACCCTCAACCGGTCGTCTTCACCGGATCCATGCAGCCGCCGGGTCGACAGGGCTCTGATGCGATCGCTAACCTTTCCCTGTCCATCAAGGCTGCTTCTTCGGAATGCACCTGGGGAATGGGGGTTCTGGCCTGTTTCCAGGACCAGGTTTTTGCAGCTTCTGAAGTGGCCAAGGAGGTGGCACACCGAAGGGATGCATTTTCCGCTCCGGGAAGAGGGCCAGTGGCAGATTTCGTCGGGGACGAGATCAGGATCATAAGGAAACCGAATCGTCCCCCTGCACTCGAGGGGGCGATCATGCCGGCTAAGGACGTGGAGATCCTCTGGGCCACCCTCGGAGGAGGCGACTGGACCATGTCATGCCTCTCAAAGTCCAAAAACCTTGAAGGCCTTGTTATTGCGGGTTTTGGCGCGGGCAATATCCCCCCATCCTGGATCCAGTACCTTAAACCGCTGGTCAAGAACAACACCGCCATAGTTATCACCACCCGCTGCAGGAGGGGACACACAAACACATTGTACGGCTTTGAAGGCAGCGCAAGGAGACTTCTGGAACTTGGAGTTATGGACGGGGGAGGCCTCAGGCCAGAACACGCAAGGCTCAGACTTGCAGTAGGTCTGGGTGCGAACTTTTCCAGGGAGGACCTGCAACTCTATCTTCTGGGCAAAAAATGAACCTTCGAAGGGCCTGGTTTATACCAGGCCCTTTTTTCATCAACCCCTGAACGCTCCTGAGATCATGTGAAGGGCACTTGCAACGACCATCACTACGAGGATATACCTTATCCAGTTGTTGCCCTTTACTACGGAAAAACGGGTCCCTATCCAGCCTCCGGCCATACTTCCCACGGCAAGGACAAGACCGTATTCCATGTTGATCAGTCCCTTTGAGTAGAAAATTGCAAAACTCACCACAGTGTAGCAAAGCACTATTGCCGCTTTCAGACCGTTGGCCCTGACAAGATCCTTGCCGACAGCCCCGGCAAGGGCCCATATCAGGAGGAAACCGACCCCCGCCTGGATAAAACCGCCATAGGCACCTATGGCAAGGAAGAGGATCCACTTTGCCCAACCGGGCCAGGACGTCTTCCTGTGGGTCTCCCACATCCGGGGTTTTGCAACCAGCATTACGGCCATTATGGATATCAGGAGGGCAATGGTGATCTTGAGGAACCGTTCATCCAGCTGGACCGCCAGAAGAGTGCCGCCCACGGCTCCTATGGAGGCAGGGATGCCCAGGTAAAGGGATTCTTTTATAGAAAGTGCCTTATCCCTGCGGAACTGCCATACGGCAACGATATTCTGAAGAAGGATAGCGACCCTGTTAGTGGCATTTGCGGAAGAGGCGTCAAGCCCCAGAAAGATGAGGAACGGAAGACTCAGAAGCGAACCTCCTCCCGCAACAACATTCAGGAAACCGGTCACGCACCCGAGCAAACCGGCAAGAACAAGCATCAATAATGACAATTCAGATTCCCCCATCAATGACGGATCAACGGCCTGCGATATTCTAACATAAACCCAAAAGGAAGCATCGCTATAACATGATAAAATGATGTAACAAAAGAGGGGAGGTTTGCCCAATGCGTTATGCTGTCACAGAGGACATGGCCTTTCTTCGCTTAAGCGAAGGAGAGGAGTTGCACCGTTCCATCGCAGCCGCCTGCGAGGAGTACAGCATGGATTCGGCTGTCATAATAGGCGGGATCGGAATGGCGAAGGAGATAACCTTCGGCTGGTACACAGGGCAGGAATATATCAAGGAGCGCCTGGAGGGAACTTTTGAAGTTGCCTCGCTCAGCGGGGATATAAGCATCAGGGAAGGCAGCACATACCCCCACATTCACGCCGTATTCAACGGGATGGACCACAGGACCGTCAGTGGGCACGTACTTAAAGTGGTGACTTTTCATAACCTGGAAGTATTTATCCGCCCCTTGAGGTCAATAAGGCTGAATCGCGAATTCGATGGCTGGCTCGAGGCTATAGTGCCGGAAAAACGTTAGTTATTCTTCCTGATATCAGCCTTTTCCCCTTCAGTGTATGACCGGAGGGAATCCGGGCTCACCGGGAAAAAGCTGTGATCCGTTCCGGCTGCAGCCCAGACAGTGCGGAACCTGAAAAGGTCTTCGTCCAGGAATGCCCGGGGCCTGGAAGGAAACCCAACAGGGGGAACTCCGCCAACCTGAAAACCGGAATAGTCCATGACCCATTCAGGTCTTGCCATTGAGACCCTCTTCGCGCCGAGGAGGGTCTTTATCTTTTTCAGATCGATCCTGTTCGGCCCTGACATGAGAGCAAGCACAGGTTCCCCGTCTGCCAAAAGGACAAGGGTCTTGAGTATCTCCTCCGGAGGAGCGCCTACACTCCTGGAGGCATCATCGACGGTCCTGATGGTCTCTTCGCTGTGAAAGATCTCCCCTTCATAACCCGCTCCTTCAAGAAAGGCCCTGACCTTTTCTACCGGGTCAGCCAGATTATCCCCTGAGAGGTTTTTACAGCACATCATTCCTTATCCTTCCCCTTTGCCGCGATATCCGGGTATGTTATGCGATAGATATTCCTGTTGGCCATGATCTGCCTGACAAATTCCCTCGTCTCACCATAGGGGATGTCCTCTATCCACTCCTCGATCGGCCCCTTGGGCGGCAGCCATCTTCCCACTGCACCCTGTCCCGCGTTGTAGGCAGCTATTGCCCACTCGATCCGGTCGAACATCTTCAGAAGCCTGGAGAAGTGGTGAGTTCCCAAAATAATATTCCTGGCCGGGTCAAAGAAGTCCCCTTCCTTCTCCCCGAGCATTGCGGCATTCTCCCTGGCGGTGGGGGGCATCAGCTGCATCAGCCCCATTGCGCCTGCTGGACTCACAGCCTCTTCGTCAAAAGCGCTCTCTCTTCTCATTATCGCCCAGACATCAAGGGGATCCACGCCAAAGCGCGCTGAAGCCTCCAATACTTCACGTTCTCGCGCCTTCGGGTAAAGGGTTTCAAGGACCGGCCTCGGAAGGGGGTCAAAACTGGAAAGCATGGAAAACAGGGGAAGAGCGTCGAGGAAAGCGCTCCTGGCATCACCAAGCCACAGGGCCAGACGGGCAGAGGCGAACCTGCCGGCCGGTGCGTCCGATGATGCCATTTCCATCCGTGCATATATGACAAACCCCCAGTCGGCAAGTTCCCCCTCCTCTCCAGCAAGAACATCGGGAACGCTGTCTTCTACTCTCCCTCCGCCTTCAGGAAAGGCCAGAAAAGTGTAGTAATCGATTGGGAAATTTTTTCTTAGACGATCCAGGAGAGCCGAGGCGGTCCTGGAATCACCCAGTCTCTCGTTAGCCCTTGCAGCCCAGTAAAGAAGACGGGTCTCCTGCCTTCGGTCGTTGCCTGCATCCAGGGCCTTGGTCCATGCTTCATCGGCGGCACGCACATCCCCGTGTTTCCATGAGGACCAGCCCTTTTCCCAGAGTGCTGCTGCTGCGAACCTGCTTTTCGGGTATTTCTCCAGTAGCATGTCCTCAAACACAAGGGCTCTCTCCTCTTCGTTTTTCCTGGCAAAAATGTTCGCCAGTTCGGAAAGGGCTGCCGCCGCGGGATCCTCGGGCCCGGAAAGGGCTATCCCGTTCAGCATATCCATCGCCCTTCCCCCGGATTCAGCGGCCATCCTGGATATCGACTCCACCGACGACTGGTAATACCGGGAAGATGTCAGGGCCAGTTCACTCCACAGGTCCAGTGCTTCATCGTTCCTCCCGAGCCTCGAGAGGGATCTCGCCAGGAAGAACCTGGCCCTTTCGGCGGAAGGGCTGTCCGGCGGAACCCTTCCCAGATGAATTACCGCTTCCTCGTGATCTCCCGAAAAGAAGGCGGCATAACCTATAGGGAAGGCGGTAACACCGTCATCCAGCCCCGGGTCCTGCCTTATCAGGGCAAGGGCGCCCTTATGGAAAGGGGATATCTCAAGGAGGGCAAGGCCATCAAGCGGATCCGGGTCGGGTAGCCTGATAAGGGATCCCAGGGCCTGTCTCCTGAGGGAAGCATCGGTCGCTCTCTCGGACATTGCCCTGAACCACCCCCTGGCCTCCGGGACGTCCCCCTCGTTCAGAGCTATTCGACCCAAAGCATATGCCACGTATGGCGAAAGGAACCAATCTTCGATCCTCCAGAGAGACATGGCCACCTCCCTGGCCTTCCGGGGTGACCCGGTCCTTTCAAAACCCAGGGCAATAAGCATATCGGCATAGGGTCGGAGTTTTTCTGGCAGGGAGTCCCTCTCCTCCAGGAAGATCTCCAGAGCCGGCGCCCATCTCCCCTGGAGCCAGAGAGAATTAGCGTACATGACCCTGTCCCGGGCTGATGCCTCGTAATCCGGTGACCTCAATTTGTTTTCAAGTGACGTCCACTGCCTCGACCAGAACATGTCTTCCACTTCGGATGTCTCGGCAGGTTGTGACAAAGCGGTCAGCATACAGGAAAGCATCAGGAACAGAAACATCTGTCTCAGTGTTTTTCGCATTTTCCTTCCTCACCTGATAGAAGATCTCCACATCTGTCACAGGGGGGAGGTTCACCGGTCAGGACAAAATGACGGAAATGATCAAGCCACTTGGGAGAACCACGCCCGCAAACCTCAAGGAAACGAATGAAGGAAACAAACCTTTCCCTGCAGGTCGGGGTAATATAGTGCTCAACACTGCATGCGTTAACACCTGCTTCATCAGGGGTCAGGCTCAGGATCTCTTCGAAGAATTTTTTAAGCAGATCCTCGTTCAGCACGAGAGATTTTGCCAGGTCCTCGCCCCTCGTTGTCAGGGAGATGTAACCGTAATGTTCCTGATCTACAAAACCGCTATCCTTGAGACCAGAAATGACCCCGACCACCGTAGGTGACCTTACACCAAGAACAGAGGCAAGGTCCTTGACTCTTACCACTTTTCTTTCCGCCTGCAGTTTATAAATGGCCTTGAGATAATCCTCGCTCCTGGCGCTTAATACTGTCATTGTTAGCCCCGCCTATTTTTGTTATTATCCATTCCAGTATCGGTCGTCCTTGCAACCTAGTCAAGGGAGGACATTATGTCCCTGCATATATTTCTCGGAACTCTTGCCGTAAATGCGAGCCTTTTCGAAGTGTTCACCGCACCAAAGCCTGGTCTTGTAGACAGGTGGGGCAGCGGGGCTCACGATGATATGGATTTTGCAACATTCCTCCTGAGCGCCGCTGCCCTTGCGCCTTTCTGGCCCCTACAGGCTCTGAAAGGTTTGCAGGGAGTCCATCCGGACAGGGCACTGAAAGTGCTGCGCAAAACCGGGATAGAGATGGACAGGGCCATGTTCGAGGCAACTTCCGGGGTGAACACTCACAAGGGGCTTATCTTCGCACTTTCCCTTCTCCTTTACGGCGCCGGCAGGTGCATCTTCCTGGGGATCCCGCCCTCACCTTCCAACATTTCAAATGAAGCCTCCCTTGCGGTATCCGGATGTTGCGAAAGGGAACTGGGATCCCTCAGGGGGGCCTCTAATGACAGACCCCTTTCAAGCGGTGAAAGGATCTACCTGGAACATGGTCTCACCGGAATAAGAGGCGAAGCGGAAGGCGGTTTTCCCACAGTGATCCGTTACGGCATCCCCTCTTTCAGGAAAGGCCTCTCCATGCGCGCAACAAGACATGACAGCGCACTCTTCGCCCTTTTCAACCTGATGATGCACGGGCAGGACACGAACATAGTGGCGAGAAAGGGTTTCACATTCTGGACCACGATCTACAGGTCTATGGTCTCGGACCTTCTGCGACACGATCTCCCCTACTCGCCCGGCTCGATAAAGGCTCTAAAAGAGTCCGACCGCATATTCAGCCTCAACAGGGTCAGCCCGGGAGGCGCAGCAGATCTTCTTACCTGTACTCTTTTCCTCCATGACTGCGAAAGCCATCTAGCAGATATTGTCAGCATTTAGGCTCACAGGTATAATATTTGTAACATAATTTCAGGAGGGATGACCATGAGTCTGGGTCTAAGGATCAAGACACTTCGCCGGTCAAAAGGGCTCACCCAGAAGAGCCTTGCAGAGCTGGTCAACGTGAGCAGGATCTACATACAATCACTGGAGAGCAACAGGAGGCTTCCATCAATGAAACTCCTCAAACGCCTGGCCGGTGCCCTCGACGTCGACATGGTCGACCTGGTACAGAACCCCTACCGGGATTCATCGGGGAGACTACTGCTGGAGGAGGTCCTCAACAGCCGGGAGCCGGTCGAAATATGGTACCGGAGCAGAAAACTTTCCAGGAACGAGATCCAGCTCGTACAGAAACTGATTGATGCCGCCCTTTCCGACTGGGACAGGGAAGATGGATGAGACAGCCCCGGTCCTTGACGACATTTCGGAAATGGATTGGCCCTCGCCGCCCGAAGTAATTCCAGGCTGGGCAATAGAAGAAGCTCTTGCCTGGAGGAACCTCGACGATTTCGGCCTGCTGGCAAAAGCGGAAGAGGTCTGCGGGAGATCTGTTGAACTCTTCCAGGTCCCTCTTCCGGGTTCATTATGGGGGCTTCACGTCGCCAGGGGATCCAGGGTCCGCATATACGTGAACCGCTGCCTTCCCCTTATCTGGAAGCGTTTTGCCTTCTTTCACGAACTCTACCACCTTCTCCATCACAAAAAAGGCGAATCTTTCTGGACTGCGACAGCAACCCCGATGACAAGCTTCGAACACCAGGCTGACATGTTCGCATGGGCCGCCATTCTCAACGATTGGTCCGAGGGAGGCGAGTGGTGAAACGCCTTCCTGTTTTCCTGCCCATGAGGAACTGTCCAAATCGTTGCATCTATTGCGACCAGGTAACAATTACGGGCTATTCAGGTTCCCCTTCGCCGGAGGAGGTCAGGGTTGAAGCCTCAAAGAACGTTGAGCCTCTTGAGGTGTGTTTTTTCGGGGGGAGTTTTACCTGCCAGCCCATGGACCTGCAGCGCCAATACCTTTCTGCGGCTGCTTCGGCGCCGGCAGGCAGCCGTATCAGGTTGTCAACCCACCCCCTGTGTATTACATCCGAGGTCCTTTCCCTCCTTTCAGAATACCCCGTACGGTCGATCGAACTGGGTGTTTCCTCCCTTGACGACGGTGTCCTAAAAAGATGCAACCGTGGTTATTCCGAAAGAGTGGCCCTTGAAAAGATCTCCCTGATCGCCAACGGCCCCGGGAATATCCCCGGGGCCCAACTTATGACAGGACTGCCCTGTCAGGACGAGAACTCCTCCATGAAAGACCTTTTGCTCCTCAGGGATCTCAAGGGGCACGGGAAGATGGAATTGAGGATCTACCCTTGCCTGGTGCTCAGGGGGACACCCCTTGAGGGTCTTTTCCTCTCCGGGCAATACATCCCTCCCGGTGTAGATGAGAGTGCCAGGTGGGCGGGCCGGATGGTGAGATACGCCACCCGGAACGGCTTTGACATCCTGAGAGTGGGTCTCCAGGAGACCCCTTCACTCATGCAGGGAGTAGTCGCTGGTCCGCACCATCCCGCATTGGGAGAACTGGCACGCTCTTTTGCCATGGTATTGTCCCTGCTGGAAGAAAACCCCACAGGACCATGGATCGCGGATCAACGGCAAAGGTCCCTTCTTGCCGGACATGGGGGTTGGGGTTTCAGGGAACTGGAACGCCTTTCAGGTCTTGACCCGAAAAGGGCACGGGATCTCGTCACATGGACGGGATAAGCACCCTGGACGGACATTTGCCACCCGCAGAACTTTTCAATACAATTCTTTGAGTCTTTGTTTTCAGGGGTGATCCATGGCTATCTTCAACAGGAACGTGGACATGGGGGCTGGGGGCGTCTCGGGGACACTCTGGAGGCTCGCTCTTCCGTCGATGTTCTCCATGTTCTTCCATACTTTGTTCCATCTTGTGGATACTGTCTTTATCTCGTGGCTGGGAGAATCCTCCCTTGCTGCAATGTCGCTTACCTTTCCCATTGTTTTCGTGGTATTCGCCCTGGTGAACGGAATGGCCACCGGCACGACCACGCGGATGAGCACAGCCCTGGGCAAAGGAAGAAAAGACGAAGCCAGAGGATACGCAGACGCCGCACTTATGCTTGTCCTCATAATGTCCGCCCCTGTCGTTCCCCTTCTTTTCCGCCCCTGGTCCAACTCCTTCTTCTCCCTTCTCGGAGGTAGCGGGGATGTCCTTTCAGAGAGCTATCGCTACGCATTCTGGATGGTACTGGCTACTCCCATGATGTCCTTTTCCCTGCTGGTGGACGCGGTTTTCAGGAGCCAGGGCGATACTGTGACCCCGATGAAGAGCATGATCCTTGGGAACGGGATAAATGTCCTTCTTGACCCTATCCTGATCTTCACTTTCGGATGGGGAATTACCGGGGCGTCGATAGCCACCTGCATAGGCCGACTTGTTTCCTGTATCTACCTCTTTTCTAGATTGAAAAAAAGAAGCCCTATCATCCCCGCCATTTCCTGGGCCCGGGGCCACCTGGCAAAGTGGTTTAGCATTGGAAGGATAGGACTCCCTGTCGCGATATCCCAGGGGGGCATGGCCATAGGGGCAGCAATACTGAACAGGATACTGGCGGGATATGGACCTGCCGCCGTGGGCGCCCTGATGCTGGGGAACAGGGTCGAAATGTTCGTGTTCCTTCCCGTCTTCGGATTCAACAGCGCCCTGATACCGTTCATCGGCTACAACATCGGCAAAGGTGATTTTTCAAGAGTGCGGGGGTCATTAAGGGTAGCGCTCCTGTCGTCAATTACAATGACAGGGGTAGTCGGGACCCTTGTCTACATATGGCCGGAATTCGTCCTGTCACTGTTCAAGCCATCATCACAGGTCATGGGCATGGCCATTGCTTCCATCAGGGCATCGGCAACGGCCTATCTCTTTGCCGCTGCCGATATATCATTCTGGGGTGTTTTCCAGGGCAGCGGTTACCCTGTTTACGGTATGGTGGCACAAATTGCGCGAACCCTGGCGGTCCGTGTTCCCGCAGCCCTGGTGCTGTCAGGGGCCTTCGGCCTTGACGGGATATGGTGGTGCCAGCCTATATCAGCCTTTGCCTCATTCCTGATATCCACGTTCTTCATTTTCAAGGTCATGGACAAAATCAGGGAAGGGATGGAACTGTCATCGGGGAACAACGAGGATGAATGAAGGGTAAAAAGCGTAACGCGTGACTCGTGACTCGGAAACCTGAAACAAGGCATCAGGCATCAGCAGGCAGGCGACAGGAAAGGCCAAACCTGTGAGACTGAACAACAGACCCTTAAAGGCATCAACGGAGAACAATGAAAACCCAAAATCAAGGCGAAATGCTGTAAAAATTTGAGCCGATGGGGGCTTTACCGGAAACATAGGAGCCGGTGAGTGAATCCGGCGTAGCAAAAGGGCAGGAAAAGCGCAGGAGGGTGTTTTCCCCCGACTTTGCGCGTTCGACCTGGAGCAGCCGGATCCACGAACGGTTTCAGGCGAGTCGTTTCCCGGGAAAGTTCCCCCGGAGGCCGAACGGTTTCAAGCCTCACTGTTTACCTTTCACGCAGTTGATCTTGTCCTTCCTGCTGCCTGTGGCCTGTCTCCTGACTCCTGTAGGCCTGTTGCCTGCCTCCTTGTTTCAGGTTCCAGCCTCCGTTGACTTCCCCAAAGGCCCAAAGTATACTAAAATCAATTTTTCAATAAGAACGGTTTATTTAACGAGACGGAAGGGTGTTACTGATGGAAGCAGGGCAGCTTCAGGAACTTCTCAGAGAAAAGGTACAGGGTATGCCCAAGAAGGCACGCCGTGTAGTTGAATATCTTCTGATGAACATGAGGGAAGCCGCCTTCAGGTCCATTGGCGATGTCGCTGATGACCTGGGGGTATCCAAGGCACAGTTGGTTAGGGTTTCCAGGATGCTTGGCTTCGACGGTTACTCCCAGCTCAAGGACGCCCTGCAGTCTGCCATGCTGGGTCAGGTTAATCCTGCAGCAATGCTGGCAAGGGTTCTGGACAGCCGGCAGGATCTCCCTGAAACCATACACAAACTGGAACACGCCAACCTTGACGATACCTGGACCCAGATCAAACCCGAGGATGTCGCGGTCTTCTGTTCGAGTGTCCAGGAGGCAGAAGCCGTATATTGCGTGGGCTGGGGCATATCATCAACAGTTGCCGAATCCCTTTTCATAAGACTCCGGACCATGGGGATCCGCGCCGTTCTTATGACGAGGTCCGGCATGACACTCCAGGAGCAGGCAAGGGCTGTCAAGAATGGCGATATTGTAGTAATTTGCGAACTCCCCAGTTTCGTGATCGAGGTGACTGAAGCCGTAGAGATAGCGAAAAGGAACGGGGCCGGGGTGATAACCATCACCGACAGCCCCGCTGCGCCTATCTGCAGGTTTTCAGACCTTTCCTTTTTTGCGAGTGCGGCAAGCCCGATGTTCGGAAGCAGTATCATCGGACCGCTCTTCCTTGTTCACATACTTACGTCGGTCCTTGCCGTCAACATGGGGGACGAGGCAAGGAGCGCCATGGAGGAACAGGCGGAGTTCCTGCACGACGAAAGGATCTTCCACCCCGTTTTCGGGCTCAAGTACTCCTGAAGGCGGGTCAGATCTCCAGGGTATCCCCGGTTTTCAGGACCCTGACATCGGCGAGCCCCGAAGCCTTGCTTGCAAACTCTTCCGGCGAAGCCTTGATAACAGGGAATGTGTCGAAATGTATCGGCACAGCCATCTTCGGCTTGATCATTCTTACGGCCCTTACGGCATCTTCGATGTCCATGGTGTAGTTCCCACCTATGGGAAGGAGGGCAACATCAACCCCATCCTCCGCAAGCAGGCTCATCTCCACCGTCAGCCCCGTATCGCCGGCATGATATATCTTCCGCCCGTCAACTTCGATAAGGAATCCGCCGGCAACACCTCCGTAAAGCATGCCCTTGTCGCACTGGATCCCCGACCCGTGCCATGCGGGGGTCATCTTCACCCTCCCGAAGGGGAAGGAGAACGCCCCCCCTATCTGGAGAGGGTGGCATTTGACCCCTTTTGGAGCAAGGTCGCTGCACATCTCCACCGTCGCAATAACCGTTGCTCCGGTCTTTCCCGCTATCTCGACGGTATCCCCCAGATGGTCCCCATGCCCGTGTGTCACAAAAATATAATTGGTACCGGGAAAGTCATCCGGAGAGAACGGAGTCATTTCGTTGCCGCTGAGAAAGGGGTCGACAAGAGCATCAATGCGGCTTCCCTCTACCCGGAAAGCCGCGTGTCCAAGGAATGTAAGTTTTGCCATCGTCCTGCCTCCTTTATTCTTTTTGTCAGTTCATTATAACAGCGGGAGGGTTCCTACTCCCTGCGTCCAACTTCGTCCAACTTACAGAAGGGAACACGCCAGCCTGATCTCGCTCTCGTTGTGGTGACCCGATTCATGGATGAATATCCCAAGAGGTTTAACAAGGGCTTTTCCGAACCCCTCGAGATAAACCTCCGTCTCCTGCCCTGCGTTGTTCTCGTACCACTGGTTCATAGCCCTGGATGTTTCCCACCCGTCTACCCTGAAATACCCTTTCAGGACTCCTTCAACCTCCTCCAGGTTGAAAAACCAGGGCATCTTTTCTCCTGCTACAGTTACTCCTCGCCCCCTGACCCGCATCGCTTGCCCTCCTCTGAAAGATCAAGCGCGATATGCAGATCCGAGAGTTGAACCGGATCGACATCCGAAGGGGCCCCGGACATAAGGCACTGGGCTTTTTGCGTCTTGGGGAAAGCAATTACGTCCCGGATAGAATGGGCCCCGCAGAGGAGCATGACAAGACGGTCAAAACCCAGAGCGATCCCCCCATGAGGTGGCGTTCCCGATGACAGCGCATCAATAAGGAACCCGAACCGCTCCCTGGCCCGTTCAGGTGTGAAGTTCATGACCTCAAACATTCTCTGCTGAACTGCAGGATCGTGGATCCTTATGGAGCCGCCACCTACCTCGGTACCGTTAAGGACCAGGTCGTATGCCCTGGATCTTACCTTTCCAGGGTCGCTCGAAAGAAGTTCCAGGTCTTCAAGGTTAGGGGAAGTAAAGGGGTGATGTACCGCAGACCACCGCTGTTCGTCATCGTCCCATTCAAGGAGCGGGAAGTCCGTTACCCAGAGGAAGGCCCATGCATCCTCCTCTACCTGGGAGGATCGCCGGCCTGTCTCAAGCCTCAGGTGGCCCAGAACCTCACAGGTTTCCCTCCAGGGTCCGGAAGCCGCAAGAAGAATGTCTCCTTCCTGCATACCCGATACCGCTATCAGCCGGACCTGTTCTTCCTCCGAAAGGAACTTGACCAGTGGGCCTTTCAGGCCGCCTTCCTTAAAGGCAAAAGGCGCAAGTCCGGCCGCTCCGAGCTCTTTCGCCCTTGCCTCAAGGTCGGATATCTCCTTCCTTGAAAGCGACGCGCCGCCGGGAAGCCGGAGACCTCTCACGACACCACCCTGGTCGAGGATTTTTTTGAAAGCGTCAAAAGAAGATCCCGAAAAGACAGCATCAAGGTCCAGGATCTCTGACCTGATCCTCAGATCCGGCTTGTCGCTTCCGTAACGGTCTATGGCTTCATGCCAGGAAAGCCTCGGGAACGGAACATCAAGGGCCTCACCCAGAATGCTCTGGAAAAGGCCTTTCATGTAGCCTTCCATCAGGGACGTTATGTCTTCTTCGTTAATAAAGCTCATCTCTATGTCGATCTGAGTGAATTCCGGCTGCCGGTCAGCACGCAGGTCCTCGTCTCGGAAACACTTGACTATCTGGTAGTAGCGGTCCATACCCCCCACCATGAGTATCTGCTTGAAGATCTGCGGGGACTGCGGAAGAGCGAAGAACCTTCCAGGTGTGACCCTTGCAGGGACCAGGTAGTCTCGGGCTCCTTCCGGGGTGGATTTTGTCAGCATCGGGGTCTCCACTTCCACGAAACCCTCGCTGGAAAGGTAGGAGCGGGTGAACTCCGCCGCTCTGCTTCTCAACCTCAGGTTGTTCTGCATGAAAGGGCGGCGGAGGTCAAGGTACCTTGACCTCAGTCTCAGGTTCTCGTCAACCCTGTCCGCTTCCGACATCTCGAAGGGAAGCGGGCGGGACGGAGAAAGCACAAGAAGATCTTCTGCAAGGACTTCCCGGTCTCCCGTAAGAAGTGAAGGGTTCTCTGTTCCCTCCGGCCTCTTCCTCACCTTCCCCCTGATAGCCAGAACGAACTCGTTCCTCAGGCTTTTTGCCTGTTCATAGGCCGGGCCCATGTCGGGCCCCAGAACCACCTGAACAGTTCCAGTATGATCCCAGAGGTCAATGAAAATTATTCCCCCCAGATCCCTTCTTCTCCGGAGCCATCCGTTGAGCACCACATCTCCGCCGTTCTCTCCGGGAGAAGGTATGTAGCCGCAATAGGAACTCCTTTTCCAGCTGTCGTCGAAAAACCTTTTTGATATAGCACGTTCTTTCATCTAAGTCTTGCCTCCAGGAAAACCGTCAGTACATCCCGGGATACAGTTTCCTGTTCTCCCGAAACGAGATCTTTAATAGTTGCACGACCCGAACTGATCTCCTCCGGGCCAATAACACAGGCGTAAAGCGCGCCGCTCCCCCCAGCTGCCTTGAACTGGGCCTTGAAACTCTTTCCCGTGTAATCCATATCGGCGGCTATCCCCGCCCTGCGGATCCCGTATAGTACGGATACAGCCTCATCCTTCGATGAAGGGTCGGTAAAGACCACGAACACATCAATATTGGGCGTTTTTCCGAAAGAGCAACCCTGCTGTTCCATTGTCAGGATGATCCTTTCCACCCCTGTAGCAAAACCAACCCCTGGCGTGTGAGGCCCCCCGATCGATTCGGCAAGGTTGTCATAGCGTCCGCCCCCGCAAACCGCGTTCTGTGCACCCAGGTCCCCGGATAGTACTTCGTAAGCGGTCTTTGTGTAGTAATCAAGGCCCCTGACCAGCCGGTTGTCAATGCTGTAGGATGCCCTGATCCTGTTGAGACCTCCTTTGACCCTGTCAAAGTGCTCCGAACATTCGTCGCAAAGACAGGAAATTGTGTCGGGAGCCTTGTCGGTCAGGGCACGGCAGGAAGGGTTCTTGCAGTCAAGTATCCTTAACGGGTTCCGGTCGAACCTGCCCTGGCAGGTTTCACAGAGCTGGTCGAGCCTCGGTCTCAGAAAATCCTGGAGGGCATTCTTGTGAACAGGCCTGCAGACAGGGCAACCCACGGAATTGACGACTACCTCCAGGTTTGAAAGTCCCAGCCTGCGGAATACCTCGAGGGAAAGCTCTATTGATTCAACATCGACGTAGGGATCCTGGCTCCCGATCGCTTCGAAATCGATCTGCCAGAACTGCCTGTAACGCCCTTTCTGTGGGCGCTCATAGCGGAACATGGGCCCGGCGCTCCAAAGCTTGGCAGGCTGATGCTGCTTGTCCATCCTGTTCTCAAGGTAGGAGCGAACCATAGAGGCTGAAAGTTCCGGTCGAAGGGTGAGGCTTCTTCCTGAGCGGTCTTCAAAAGTATACATCTCTTTTTCGACCACGTCCGTCGTCTCCCCGACTCCCCTGGAGAACAGTTCTGTATGTTCAAAGACAGGGAGGTGAACTTCCCTGTACCCGAAATCTCCAGCTACTTTCCTGGTCACGGCAAAAACGTACTCCCACTTCCACGACTCTTCGGGAAGTATATCCCGCACTCCCCGCGGGGCCCTGATGATTGACATTGAAGAACCTCCCCTGCTGCAGTTTACCTGATCGGAATCGTTAGATTGTAGCACCAGGGAAAGGCTTTGTAACTGTGAGGCCAGAGAGAATCTGAACGGAAAACCTGGGATTAGGGAGAAAGGAAGGGCTTGATCTCGTGATTCGTGAATCGTAACTCGGAAACCGTAAAGGCAAGGGCAAAAGAAGTCATAATCGAGAGGAACTGTCAACCCTTTGATGCGTGAACGGTAAAGAGTGAATTGCAAGAAAAAATCCGGGGGAACTTTGCCAAAAAACAGGAGCCGGTGTTGCGCAAGGGGCAAGGAGGGGTAAATGTTGCACTGCTGCATTGCCATCCGGACAAAAAAACCGCGGTACCCATGAAAGATACCGCGGCGTTCTGCTTATACCAAGGTGAAAAGCGTTTCAGCGGTTCTCCAGTTGAAATTTGATCGCAGTCCTTTCCTCGCCGTCGATATCGATCTTGGCGAAGGAAGGGATGCACACAAGGTCAATTCCGTTGGGGGAGACATACCCCCTTGCGATCGCGATGGATTTCACCGTCTGGTTCACTGCTCCTGCTCCTACAGCCTGTATCTCGACGGCACCACTCTCCCTGACTACCGCCGCAATGGCTCCAGCAACAGATTTCGGCTGAGAGTTTGCAGAGACCTTGAGTACCTCCATGGAATATCGCCCTCCCCTTGATCCCACGATACTGTCACGCTATCACCCTGATCCTCTCTTCACCGTGCTACGCTTCTGTAACGATAAGTATACCTTTATTTTCCCGTGTCAACAATACCGTTGCCAAATAATATTTTAAAAGAATGAAACGTTCCTGGATATCACTTCGGCAGCCAGTTCAGGAATTCACGAAGACCAAGTTCCTCCAGTTTTTCTGGGGTCGGCAACCCGTCCATGGTCCAGCCCCTGTAGCTATAGTACTCATCCAGCTGTGCCTGAAGATCCGGTAACGAATCAGCCGAACCCCCGCTCCCCCTGGGCTCATTAAGGATCCTTTCAGGAAGCGTGTCATTGATCCTGGAAAGGCCGTGCCCTGCGTTAAAGATACGCTTCATCGTAAATATCCTTTCCCCCGCTCTTTCCAGTTCCTCAATGGCAACATCCCGACCCGTAACACATTTCAGCCAGAGTGATATGTCCGAAAGGCTCACACCCATGAGCAGGGTGAATTTGCATATCTTGAGAGAATCCGCCAGGCTTGACAGATTCTGGAACCTTGCTCCCATGATCCCTTTCCCCTCGTCTACGGTCCGATCCTGTTTTTCAAAGTAGCCGAATTCAGGGAACGAGGCGGACCTCTCCCAGGCGTAGGAGTAGCCGTTCAGATGACAGGCACCCCTGGTGGAAGTTGCGTAGCCTGCAGCCAGGCTTTTGAAGCATCTGGGGTCATGGGCCGGGAATTCCAGACCCTTTGAGTGGATAGCGAACTTGTCTGCGCCTCCCCCCAGTTCCGCTGCAGCTGCACGTGTGCCTTTCCCTAGAAGGCCCCCGATCCCTTCACCCTCTCCTATCTTCCTGACCAGGAAGTTGACCGCTTCTCCGCTCCCCCATTGAAGAGGCATGCCGACCTGTCCCTCGGTCAGAATGCCGTGTTCAAAACATTCCATGGCAAAGGCGATAACGGAACCGGTTGATATGGTGTCGATCCCCAGGCGGTTGCAGAGTTCGTTCGCCCTCGCAACGGCATCAAGGTCGTTCACCAGGCAGTTGCTCCCCAGCATGGCCATGGTCTCGTACTCGGGGCCGCCAATATTGCCCCCTCCTAGATCCACAACCCTGCCGCATCGGACAGGGCAGGCAACACAGCCGTAGTTGCCTGTAAGTATCGTCTCTGCCATTTTCTGGCCGGTTATCTCCTTCACCTCCTCCTTCCAGGAACCCTGTTTCCAGTTCCTTACAGGAAGATCGCCAAGTTCCTCGGCCAAACCCATCCCTCCGACAGTCCCATAAAGGGTCATTCCGGCACCTTTCTCCTTAAGGACGCGGTTTGTAACGGAGATCGATACAGTAAGGGCCTTTCTGTCAAAGAAATCGGTGTGGGCACTCCCCCGGGCAACAACGGCCTTGAGGTTCTTGCTGCCCATGACCGCCCCGGCCCCACCTCTTCCTGCAGCTCTTGCGTCCTTTCCGTCATGGAATATCCCGGCCAGGGGGACCAGTC